>JACCDO010238340.1_pt1 | contig 14905 bp, 4 predicted proteins | sample 7446101 | NCBI WGS metagenome assembly JACCDO01 (sample SAMN15323440, study PRJNA562643) | freshwater metagenome | isolation source: river surface water | place: USA:Blue River Watershed | collected 2017-08-16
AGACACTTATTTAAATCGATATAACAATTTTTATCCTACTGATTTACCTGATTATGAAAATATCGTACAAACTTTAAGTTCAAATCTTTTTGATAGAAAAGGTATATTAGTGATAGAAGATCAAATACAATATACTCCTAATGGATATGACATTGATAAAACTAATAACCCTATTGGCAGGGATTCAAAAATATACGTAGGTTTAAAGGAATAGAAACATGGCTAGAATTAAAAAAATATTTAATGGCACGACTTTTGAATTAACCACACCTAAATCAGGTAATTCATTGTTAAATGAAAAGACCCGACTTAGTCGACAAGATTCTAAAATTAAAATATCATATATTACTAATGGTTATAATACTGATAATCTAATAATTGACACAAAATATAACGATAATAATACTTTAAATTTCAATTCTGATATTATTAATATAAATAACATACTTGACCCAACAACTATTGCAACGCCTAGTACTATTCATGATATTGATACTATACAAGCCAATAATATTGAAATAATTAATAAATTTACTGTTAAAAAAGATTCTATTGAGACAAAATTTAATGCTTTTTCTGATAAAGAATATTCTGAAAATAATACTTTAAATCAAGATTTTATTAAAGGAGAAGGTCAATATGAATTTTTAGATAGCAATTTATATGAAGAAACAGCAATTGATATTGAACTTGATGTTCCTGTGAATGCTTTATTAGAGTATTCAGCTTATATGCAAGAAAATGATGCTGACACCGCTTTTACTTATTTATTTTCGAAATGGGATAATTCGCCATATACGTTTAGAAACACTAATACTGAACTACATCCTCGAACAAATTCACCTTTTTTAATCTATAATTTTGAAAAAAATTGTTTTGAAGCCAGAGGCTGGTCAAGAAAAACTGATGGAGGATTTGAAGGAAATACTATCGAATCAATACCTAAATTAAATTTTAATATTTCTCCTGTCACACAAAATATTTTAATTACTGATAATCAAAATTACGCTGATTTTAAGAATAATTTAAATTTTAATTTAAAAAATCATAATTTTACACTTACAAATACACCCATTAATGATCTCAATGTTTACAATTCATCACCGATAGATATTGCTGAAACAAATAATAAAATTACGTCAACTGATACAAATTATTTATCTGTACCTACGATGCAGTTTGGTTTTCCACATTTTCCTGCATTTCATGCTTTTGATAATAACCTATTATCAATGAGTAAATATTTAAATAAACCTTTAATTATTGATAGAGTTACAGTAAATTTAGATGTAAAATTAAAATCTGAAATTTCAACAATACAAGAATCAGAAGATTTATACATTAATGATGGTTTAAATTTTTCTTTGAATTATTTTATTTTAAATTCTCCTAAAAATAAAAAACAAAAACAATTAAATTTTCTTAAAATTAAGCCTTTTGCATTGTCACAAGATATTTTTATTAATAACGATGAATCAATTAATACCATTGAAGATTTACAATCAATTATCTCATCAAATGATTTATCATTTATTTTTGCGCTTTTTGGGCGTTTACAAAACACAATAATTTATCGTAAATTTTTTAATCTTCAAAACGAAGATGCTTTAGATAATATTGCGACTGACATTTCTTTTCATAAGAATATTGTGTCATTTGGAAATATTGTTTTTAATGCCCCTAATAAAAATCAAATTAATAATGATAATTCTTATACAACAAGTAGAACAAAGATATTAAATCAGATACAAAACAATAATAGCTTATTAATAGATACATTTAAACTTTCAAATCTTACAAAATCACAATTAGACGACAATAAAATTTATTTAGATTTTGAAGGAAATATTAGAGTAAATGATTATATAAAAAAATCTTCAAGTACTACTATTGATTTAGCTTCTCATAATATTAATCATCAATTAGAGTTTAAAGCAAATTTAATTTCATCAGAACAATCAACTGTTGAAAGTTCTTCACAACCTCTAAAAGTTTTTACTAGTCAAACGACAGCTGCAAATAGAAATATGTTAAATGAAAAATTAGATGGAAAAGATATATCTAATGCACTTTCATTTTTAGAAAGCTCAAAAGATTTAGGATTCAGAAAAACTTCAAAAAATTTGTTTGATGAAACTTTCTTGAATCAAAACAATATAAACCAATATTATATAGAAAATATTAAATTAGGCTCAAACAATTTTTGGAAAAAGTCAATACAACAATTTTCACCTTATGTAATTACCCCAAATGATAATTTAGCTTTTTGTTTTTCGATTTCACCAACAATTTCATCTAAATTGTTTAAACATGCTTGTTATTTGAAAAAAGGAAAGATTAAATTTACTTTACATGGATATATGAAAAAAAATAACGAAAAATTTCAAGATTATAATTTAAAAAATTTGGATATTATTGGAAATGATTCAATTGTCATTGACGATTATAGTAATATTGGTTATTTGACAGAATATATTTCGACTTTTTATGATCGTATCTTTGAAGGAACATTTAATTTAAATGAAAATCCAATATCTAGAAAATTAGATGATACTAATACAACAAGTTTTTCAAAAATTTTATCAGGTAAAAGTTATATTCCTTATTTAAAATTATTCGCAAACAATAACTCTTTAAATGATGAATTTATTTATGATGATAAAGAAACTTATATGTATCTAATTCAAAAAATGTTAAGTAGTAATATTTCTAATTTAAATCCTTATAAAGTTTATACAATTGCTAAAGAATTAAGTTTTTATAAAAATCAAAGAAGTGAAGAAGAAATAGCAATTAGTATACAGAATAATACTAATATTAATGCTTTAAAAACGTCTAATCAGATTTATTCTGCTCCTGGTCAATATGAAAATCAAACATACGCACAAATTTATGATTCAATTGTCGCAGATTTAACAGCTGCTGGTACTAATGCATTGTTAGCTGCTATATTGGCTCTTATTCCATTCGCTACATTAGTTAGTACTGACGTAATTTGGGATTTACTAATAAATGGAGATAAAAGATATTTAAATTCCTATGTTGTTACTAAGAAATACGGACAATATAATAATTTTATTGAACAAAGACCATATACAACTGTTATTAACTCGACAGGTAAGATTGATTATGTGATTGAGCAAAATTTTATTAATACAGATACTGGTGTTGAAATTACAGATCTTAATAACGTTATAACGCGGAATAAATCAAAATATTTAAATTTAATTGACGCAGGATATAAATCGATTACAACTGAAGGTGTCGTTACTCCATGGGATGCTGTGGATTTTTATAATCGAGTACATGTTTTATTTAATGACAGTGTATCAGCGTCATAAAAAAATTTAAAAAGCCTAGAAAATTATTATTTTTTGATAAATATAAAAATAAAATAATGAGATAATAATGTCAGGAATACTTGATAAAAAGCAAAGATTAATTGATTTTATATTAACTGCTGACGGATATAAACAGATTGAAAATGGTGATTTACGATTTGTTTATGCTACGTTAACAGATAATGAAGCCATTTATGATTTAAAACAAGGCGAATATAATGTTGCAGATTTAAATGCAATGCCATTTTTTTTTGAGGCTAATAACAATTTTTTTGACAAGTTAAATGCAGAAATTGATTTACGTCAGACGGCTAATTTTGAATTACGCACTGAAATTGACGGTCAATATATCGATTTACGAAATAACGAATATCAAAACACTTTAGCTAAACCTGTAACGACTATTTTTGACAAAGTTGCGACATCATTAACTGATAATTTATTGAATCAAAATATTATTTTAACTGATATTGGCGTGCATTTAGATTATAAGACACAAAAAAATAATGAGATTTCATTATATGTTTCAAAAATAAATAACAATTTAATTTCATTAGATAATAATGTCAATATAGAAAATGATTTTTCAATGAATTTAAATGGTATTGGTCAAAACATCAATAATTATTTTACATTAGTAAGTGAGAATAGTTTAAATTTATCAAAAACATCAATGATAGAAGATGATAGATTTCAGAATAAGCTTAATTATCTTTTTTTACCACCTTCTAATATGAATTTAGAAGTAATTACAAAGAATAATAAAATTGCCAATTCTTATAATTTAGCACAAGATACAAGAAAAAAGCATAAAATTATTTTTAAGAATTTAAAATCAACGCAAGACATTAATATAGGTCAATTAAAAAGTTTTAAAGACTTTATAGGTTCTAGCGATGAAACTATTTTAGAAGCGATAAAGTTATTGGAAAAACCAGAATTTCAAATTGCTAATGCTGAATTAATATTTGAAAATCAAGAATTCGATTCAGAGTTTATTTTAAATTTAGTAGAATTAAATACATCAAATAACGGTTATATTTTTAATAAGTTATTATTTGTGAATCATGGCGAAATTTTTGACAGAATAAAACAAAAAAATATTCAAATATATTCAGTAGGTAAATTATATTCTTCAAAAACTGAAATTGATTTAGATAATGACTTTACTAATAATTTACAGAATGGTGAATACATTATAGAAGACAATTATTTATTTACAACTTTATTTACGATAATAGTGGAATGAGGATTTTATGTTAAAGAAATTAGGCAATATTTTTAAGAGTGATTTACCTGAAAATACTTTGAATACTACCATCAACAGAATTACAGGAAATTTTAATTTTCCTTTGATTTTAGCAAATTATACCAGATATGAAAAAAATAAAAATATTTTTAGATCTTTTATTAAAATTGATGTTAATAAAGCTAAAGAGTTAAATTTAAGTTATTTTAAGACTTCGACAGTTAATAAATTCGAAAACAGTAAATACGCTGCTAATAAAACTGGTTATGTAAATTTATTAAATGAAAATCAAGTATTAGATTTGAATGAATTCATTGCAAATAACAATTTAAATCGTGAATTTGATTTAATTAAAAAAGATATTTTAGGACGTGATTTAAATTTATCAGAAATTAGTAATAAATTTAGTATCGAAAATTTTTCAAGCAGAAAATCTTACAATTATAATTCAGGTTTAACTTTAGGTGCAAATCTAGAGATTACTGAACGTCAGGATTTATTTTTTGAATTAGCGTATAATACAAATTTTTATGGTTTTCCAAATCTAAGAGGAGAAGCAGAGTTTTTAAAAAGCTTTACAAAATATGATTTAATAATTTATGCAATGGATGTTAATGATCAAATTATTGACGTTAAAAGAATATCTAATTTTAATACAAGCATTATTGAATGGAATGTTGATAAAACTACTTATTTATACAATATTGACGACGTTGATTTTGATAAATTATTTACTGTGTCGTTTAGTAGCACCATTTTTAATAATCTTAGAAGACAATTTTTTTTAAATATTACAAATAATTTTAAAGAGATACGTAATGAACTAACAATTAGTCCAATAGAATCTATATCAATTCAAGAAAATTCAAGAGCAATTGAAGTACAAAATCAAAATATTCAAATAAGTCAATTATTTCAAGGAAACATAGATCAAATATTATTAGAATGTAATGAAGATTTAACTTTAGTCAGTGTACCAGTTGATATAACTTATAAATTTTTTATGAAAATTGCTGGCAGAAACAATTATATCATTAAAACATATTCAAATACAATTACAAACCCTGATGCTATTTCTGGAGTAAGCATTCAGGATGTTTTAAATACTTATTTGGCTCAAACTAAAATTTATTATTTAAACAATTCTAATTCTATTAAAATAGATTTAAGTCTGTTAAAAAGCGCTTTTTCTAATGAAAATTTTAATCCTTATTTAACTAGCATTTTTATTAATAATAACAATGATAAAGATTTTATTTCTAGATGTTTTTCTAAATTACCTATTAGCAATAATTTAAATGATTTAAATTTAACAGGCATTAAGTTAAAAGATATTGTTACAATATCAAAAAATCAAAATGAAAATAATTTAATTTTTTATTTAAGAAATGAGTCTATTAATCCTATAACTATTAATTTTGTGTTCGAACAAGATTTTGAAAAATATTACAAGTCATTTGATATTGAAACGATTTATTCTCAAACTAATTATGAACAAACTTTAACAATTCAAAATAATACTAATTTTAATACATCTCAATTTTCCAATTTAGATATTTCATATAATTTAAAAATTAAAAATTTTAAAAATACCAATACAAATTTAAATAGATTTTTAACTTTAAATTACGAAAACATTTTTTTGCAAGAATTACAAGACGGAACTAATCAACTAACTGATAATTTTGAAAATAATATTTTTGTGATTGTTAAAAAATCAATTTATCAAGAAGGGTTTCATGTTAAAGATAAATATTACATTTTTAATCGCGATATTTTTCAAAATATTAATTTATCATTAAATGTTGACTTAAATTTAGATTTAAAGTTTAGAGACGATATAAGCATTAATTCTTTCTTTTTCAAATCATTTCAATATGACAATGTAGACTTAAACAAAAACGTTAAATACACTTTTGATGCTAGAATTATGATTATTCCGTTAGGATTTTTTATTACAAATTCAGAATATATCACTAAAAAAAGAATCAAAGAATTATTATCAATTAATAACAGTCAATTACCTATTCCTAGTCAAGGTCAAGTCGACATGTTTTATGCAATTCTAAAAAACATAAATGACAATAAATTTTCAGATTTAAATCAAATATTATTGTATAAATTATATAATTTATATTCTCTAAAAGATACGCAAGCATCAAATGAAATAGTTTTAACAACAAACGAAAGTAGAAATGAAAATTTAAACGAATTATTGCTAAAAAAAATTACAAATATTTATGCTGTAGAGAAACAAGCTTTTATTTTTACATTAACATTTGATATTAATTTTAAACAATCAGATAATAAAGTATTAGTTTTATTAATGAATGAAATTCAAAACTATTTTGAAGAAGTATATTTTAAACATAATCAGGAATATGTGAATTCTATAAATATTATTCCTAGATTTACTGCGGCAGAATTGAAAAGAGAATTGAAAAACACAGATATTATAACAAATGTGAGTTCTAATCAATTAGAATTGCAACTGACATTAAATGTATCACCTGAATTGTTCAGATTTTTCTCGTTAGCAAAAAATAAATCAGATAATGAATTTTCACCATATCAATCTGGGTTTTTAAATAAGAATTTATATTTTAAATTAAATTTACCTGAAACTATCTCTACTCAAACAATTAGAAATAATCAACAAAACAGCTCTGAAAAGATTATTTTTAAAAATATTTTAAATCAATATACCTTAATTGATTTTTATTCTTTTCTCTAAAAATAAAAAATTTATTACTATCATTTTATTGATAAATTTTATAAACAAATAAATATAAAATAAAGTTTTGTGAGTAGTATAATGGCAATCTTTAAAAAAGATTTGGAAAATATTAATATTTTAAATGAAAAAAACAATAAAATCAACGTTCGTTCTGAATTATTACAGTTTATTAATTATCAAAACGAAGCGTCTGATTATGACTATTCCGATCTGATTTTTGAATTAGACATTAATTTTAAACAACAATTTGATTTAAACAAAAAAATCTTTCGAGATATTTCTAAAAATAGAATTGACAGTCAAAGTTATAACGCATTATATTATCTTTTTGTAAGATTTAATTTCATAAATTACAATTTTTTTACTAATTTAGAAAGAGCAATTCATGAAATTAAAGTGGAGAAAGATCTTTTCAATGATGAACTTTCTTTAGTCTCAAATTCTATTAAAAATTCCAAAAAACTTCGTTTTGATTTATTACATTCTTTTTTCATAAATTCTAATCTTAATAATGTTATGAGTAATACAACATTATTGGATTCAAATACATCTAATTTGTATAGTACTTTTCATAATCTAGAAGATTTAGAAATAAGACCACAGGATCGAATAGAAGATAATTCAAAATTAAGTAATATTTATAATCGATTAATTAATAATGATATTATGAATTTTATGAAAATCTATTCAGGTTTTAATTTTTTAGAAACTGAAAAGATTGACAATAAAAGTTTTATCAAAAACAATAATAAACCTTTAACATTAATGGGTTTAGCAACTTCTATTAATAATATTATTAACAATTCTTTTGATTATACTTCATGTAATTCTTTGTTTAAAGGAATTTATACTGACAATGAATTAAACTCAAAAATTAAACCTGTACAATTTACATCATCTGCAATTATTGAAAAAGACATTACCAAAGAAATTTTACCTATTAAATATGTTGATGAATTTTCCCAAATTAATAATCAACAATTATCAAGTCTGATTATAAATTATAATCAAACTTTAAAAAATCTGGAAAATATTAAAAAATCTAGTCAAGAAGATATAGCGGATAATATTTTTGGATTCGAGAATTTTTTAATAAACAACGAAGATGAATTAGATTTGAATTTTTCTACGAATTTAAGTAATGTTGATTTTGAAAAAGAAATCAATAATAATAATGTTAAACTTCCTAATGAAATTTTGTTTGATGTAATTACAGATGAACTTCGTAAAAAATGTGTGACAATTAGTGGTTATAAAAATTTTCAATTGTATGAAACACTAAATTTAATTGCAAATCATCTTAATTCTAATCAATTAAAATTGGTATATGGCGTTGTTAAAAAGACAAACGGGCAAGCCGATTATAGCAATATTAAATATCGTCCTGTAATTGATGCTAATAAAAAAGGTCTATTAAATTATCATTTTGAAGACACTACAGATTTTACAGGTAGTATCTTGCGAAATCGTTTGATGTGTAATAATATTGTCAAACAATACAAAAAATATATCATTAATAATGGAAATGACGCTTCATTAGACATTTCTGAGAATAGAATTAATTTATTTTTAAATCCTAATAATAATCGATCTAGAATAGAAAAAAATATTAAAAGTAATAGTTTATTAGATTCAATTACAAAAATAAATGGAAATAACACAAACGATTTTATGCAATCTTTTCAGATATCTGACAATATTTCAGAAATATTTTCCCAGAGAACTAACAAAATTAATCAACAATTAATTATAATAAATAATTCTATTTTAGGTGAAATGAATGCAGACGCTTTTATTGCAAATAATTCTCCAAATACAATCAATTTAAATCATGCGATAGATAATAACACTTTTAATTCTTCATCAATTCAACAACAAACTAAGCAAAATTATGATAATGTCAAAAATTTTGTAGATGATTATTATACTAAAGTACCTAAAATATTTAAGAATTCATCAATGTTCTTTCAAGGATTAAAGAAAATTTGTTCTGACAATATTCAATGGCATCTTAATAAAAAAACCAACACAAAAGTATCTTCAGATCGGGCTGATCTTTTAAATAATGCATCTATTCTATGGTTATTTAATGATGCATGTAAAGAAATGACGCAAGATAAAAAAGAAACGTTTCAAAATAATTTTGTAAATCTTTTGATTAGTTATATGTTAATTTCTAAAAAACGTTTAGATAGTTTAAAAGTAGCATATTCTCAAAAAGTAGAAAATATTTTAATGAATCAAGGCCCAACACCTGATACTACAATGGAAATTGCGCCATTTTTTAGTTTTTTTACTAATGAAGACCAAACCCCGTCAGATAAAACTTCTACGTCAAAAAATAAAATTTTAAAAGCGAATAGAGGTAATAATTATAATCGAAACTATAATATATCGCCTAATATTTTTGAAACAAACGGTAAAAGTACTCATTTTTTATCTGCACACGCACATTTATTTGATAACAATTTAAATTTAACTACTCATGCGGGTCATAAGTTAGTTGATACAAAAAATTTAAGTGAAGTTACTTCACCTGAGCAGGCAAAAATACAGGGAATTAATGAAATAAAAAGGAATGTTTTATTAACAGGTTATAACAAATATACTAAAAATACAAATCAGAATGATCAGGATGAGTACGACGAAAAATGGTATTATTTTATCCCTCAATTAATATTAAAAAAAGAAAATGATGGTAAATTTGAATATTTTATCTATAATTCAGCTTTTTCTGAGAACTATTTAGACAATACTATTATGACTGCCGATTCATATGATTTAATTGATCTTTTAAAAAGGAGTACTCGTTCTGATTTAATATTGAAATTATCGTATAATTTTGAAATTAAGAATTCATTTTTAAATGTTATGAATTTTGGTAATCCATATAATATAGATATTGAAACTGATGCATTACAACATAACATTTTTTATCAAATTTCTAATATTTTTGAAGAAATAATAGGCAAATTAAATGTTTCAGCTAATAATTTTAATGGTTTGTTTAATCAATTAACAGAAAATAATGTACAAATTATTTCTGATTTAAAATTTATGTTAAAGAATAGTTTAAAGGTTGCATCATCAATCTATTGTAAAATGTTTAATAATTTACAATCATATACTAATTTGGCAGATAGAATTTCAGAAAGTAATTACTTTCTTGAAAATGACGCGACATCTCAAATTAAATCTGGCACAGGGTATTTGAGATTAGATAATAAAAATTTTTATTATCTTGATAATAAAACATTTTATAAAGACAATATTGAAAAAAATTCAAATAAATTTTTAAATGAATGTGAAACTAATTCAAACTTTAGTAAAACAGACTATCAAAAATATCGTAGTTTTGCAAGTAAAAAATTTGTATATTTTTTAAATGAAGTTTTAGGTATTGAAAAAAATGAAATTGAGATGATTATGGAAAAATTATTATCCAAAAAGATATCAATCAATTTAAATGGAGATAAAATCCAGACAAGACATCCTAGAATTAAAGATTTAATTAATCAATTGTTATCTGACAATTCGATTGTTAAAGAATTTAATGATAAAAATATTTTTGAAGTTTTCACTAATCCATTTGAAATTTTTAATTTGTATGAAACAAAACTATTTAATGCAATTCCAGGTTTATATAATACAATTGATAGTGAAACTGATTATTCAATTGATGCTAGTAATAATTTAAGTATTATGAATTTTTTTAAAGCAGGAAATAATTTGTTGTCAGGTAATGATGTTGATCAATATAAAAAATTTAATGAAGTTTTAACAGCTATTGAACTTTTTAATATTACTGCGACTGATAACATCAACACGTTTAAATCTTTTAATTTAAATAATAATAAACAAAGGCAAGTTGAATCAGAATTAATTCCTAAATATGTTAATTTTGTCAATGCAACTTCTTCTAACGATCTTTTGACGGCATATTCGATTGTAATTAATTTTAAGGATTTAGATAATAATAATACCTTGATTGCCGATAAGAAGAATTATACAATTAAACCTATATTAAATAGTTACGATATTTTTAATTCCTTTGTAAATAATTCTTTTCAGACATCTTTAAATTACAATATTAAAACTTCTGAAAGAAGAGTATCTAATCAAACAATAAATGTTACTACACCTAATGTAGTAAACTCACTTGCACTTGATGTTACGCCAATTGTACAATCTTTACAAGAACAAAGGAAATCAGGTTTAACTGAAAGTTATTCATATAATAATAATTTTTTAAATGTCAAAGACATAATTAGTATTCCTACGTTAGATTTTAATTTAGGAATCGATCAACAAATTTTAAGTAAGAAATATGTCGATATTAATTTAAATTGGTATAATCATATTATGCATGGTTTAATTACTAATGATTTAGGCTTATCTATGTCTTTTGATTTATTATTATATTACTACCAAAATTTTATAAAAGACATAAATCAAGGTTATCAAAAAATTCAAGTAGCGAGAGACAAGAAAATTCAAATTAGTCAAAATAATTTGAATTTAAACGATGTTAAAAATAATTTATCTGTATATACTGGTTTAGACAATGAATTATTAACTTTATCAATCGATAATCTTAAAATTCAAGAAAGTTATTTAAATAGCTTAATTAAATTTAAATCCATTTCAAATGCTATAAAAGCAAATCAATCAATAAGATATGTTGACGAGCATAGTGATCTTATTAGTTTTATTGAAAATATCATAACTATAAATAATCAAAATGAAAATGGCGATTTATTTATGAATTACTTTGATGATTTTTATCTTAAAGACTTATGGAATTCATACAATACATTGTCTTTAACTGACTTTAAAAATAAAATTAATAAAAATTATCAAATTGTCAATAATCAAAACTGGATTGTACCTACACAGTCTGAAACATTATTAGCCTCTCATTTATTGACTGTTGGCATTAATAACGATTATAAATTAGATAAAGATGATATTATTGTGATTAAAGTAGAAATGACAGATCATGATTTCCCAGAAATTGTTTGGGAACCTAAAATCTTTGAATATTACGCAGGTTTTGATGATATTCATAATGTTTTCTTTCAACATAGAAATGAATTAAAAGTCAATAATATTGATGATATTACTAATGAAAATCCTCCACTTCAAATTAATTCTTTCTATTCTAGTTATACAATGAATGAATCTATTTTGGCAGCAAATAATAGCGTAACTTTAAAAGATTCATTAATTAGAAAAAATGCGACGTCAATAGATGGTTTAAATTTAGATAATATTGGATCTACAACATATCGCGGTGATATCTCGTATTTAAATCCTATGGCTTTTAATAATAGATTTTATGATATTTTAGATATTTTAATTTATTCAAATGAAGATTTTATCTTTTCAAAATTACCAACAGATTTTAAAGAAAAATTAACTACCGATGAATTAACTGTGATTCGAAACGATTTAATTAAACGTTGTATACATAATCAAAAAATGAATTTACGTCTTAAAAAAATGAGTAAATTATTAAATGGATTTGAGCCTAATAAAGAATTTAGTTTAAAAGACAATCAATGGATGCATGATTCGTTTGTATTAGCTGAGGTTTATAATTTATTTATTGACCATTTTAAAGGAAATAGTGATTTAATCAAAGAAATGTATCCTTTTACATATGAAGAAATTTCTAACGCTGTGAATTTAAATGCCTATAATTATGCAGGTTTAAACTTTCACAAGATACATTTTACAACCAATCATAAATTAAATGTTTATTTGAATTTCTTTAATAAATTTACTAAGGCCTTATTACCTGATTTCATTACAATGTCGACAAGTAATTTTCAAAAAGTATATACCTTTGCAGTTAATCCTAAAGATTTTATTGTGACGGGTTTAAATGGTGGCAATAGTGATTTTATTCCATACTCTTCTGAATTAGAATTTCAAAAAATAATATATAATAATAACGGTATAGAATTAGAAAATAAAATTTTAGATGAAATTGGAACTGAGCCTGGTTTGATTTTACGTTTGATTTCTAAGAAAACTGTTGAACAAGATGATGTCAATTATTATCATGTAATTAATAAAAAAGATAATAATTCATCGTATGTCCCAAAAAATGTATCATATCGTATTACAACTACTATCTTGGAGTAAACATGAAAAATAATAAATTCGATGTAATAAATTATGACGTGCCTAAATTTCAGGTAGATGTTGAATTTAAATATCATAAATATGACGAAGAAACTGAGGATATTCATCCTATTAATGATTCTGATATTAATCTTAAGTTAGATAATTTTAATATGTTTTTATCTAACAAAATCACTATTAATTTACATGACTTAAGAGAAAGATTACGTTTTGATTCGAATATTTCTTTTATAAGTAATATTAATGAAAATGTTTTGGAAACGATACAAGGATTACAAAACGCAAATTTAAATGAAAAATTAATTGATGATACTAAAGCTATTGAATTCTTTAATTCTAATTTAAAATTTGATGACAAGTCTATTAATTTAATTTCTGGATTAGATGATAAATTTAAGAAAAGAATTTTTAAAGCATATAATCTTAATCAATCGATTCAAAATAAGTATATCAATTTAACAAAATTTAATCAAAGAAATGTTAGTTATTCATCAGATTATTTAGCAGATATTATGCAACATAAAGCTTCTTCAAATTACGCATATGATTTTAAAAATGCTGAATTTTTATCAGATATTAATCAATTGAATAATGAAAGAATTAACGCCAATTATTTATCAAAAAATATTTCAGTTTCAACTGATAAAATTGATAAACTTTTTGAAAATAAGTTCTCTGATAAAATATCTTTTCTGGGCATTTCAGAAAATCTGCCTTTGCTGTTAAATTTTAGTGCTTTAGATTTTACACCAGTAATTGAAGATGATGCGCAACTTAAAAATGAAACAGGCGTTGCCTTTATTGGATTTTTAATTAAAAAACACATTAAAGATGCGCAAGGACAAACATCTCTAGACACAGCTTCACAATTTATTTATGTGAATATCAATGATGATACTTCTATAAATCAAATAACATTATATGATAATTTATTAAATTATGCAAACTCATACGCTTATGAAATCTCTCCTGTTTTTTATTTAGGTTTATATCGTTATTTTGGTTATAAACAGTTTAATTTTCCATTAATTACACATCATTTAGTATATAGTTCATCACAAAATACATCTTTTGTAAGAGCTGTTGATTATTATACCCCAGAACCTCCAAATGGATTACAAGCACGTTTTAGAAGTAAAATGTTTAAAGCTGAATTATCCTGGGAACATCCTACCAATCCTCAAGGAGATGTAATAGGCTTTCAAATTTATCGTAGAAGTAAGTTAGAAGAACCATTTCAGTTAATTAAAGTATATTTGAAAAAGAAAATGTCAGAATTTAAACATATGCAATTATTTTCTGACGTTATTCCAGATAATTTAATTGAAGTATCACCTAATAATTCTTTAATTAATATGTATAGTTTTATCGATCATGATGTTGATTTGACAAAAGAAACCTATATTTATGCAATTTGTTCAATTGATG
>JACCDO012152856.1_pt1 | contig 14905 bp, 15 predicted proteins | sample 7446101 | NCBI WGS metagenome assembly JACCDO01 (sample SAMN15323440, study PRJNA562643) | freshwater metagenome | isolation source: river surface water | place: USA:Blue River Watershed | collected 2017-08-16
GATACATATAAATAAAACATATAATATTTTTACCAATGTAATCATAAAAATATTGTGAAAATATATCAAAAATATTATCACTATCTTTTTTTATCCACGTCGTATCATTTTCAGTATATGAAATACAATTCTTAAGTTTTTTTGAATCACATCCACATAAATTACACGGATTTACTTCATCATCTAATGTTATTATTTTTTCATCACAATTATTTAAAATATGTAACATATATATTTTTGTAAATAATAAAGGACCAATAGAAAACATAATATCAGTAAAATAAAAACCTGTTTTTGCGTCTTTCGAATTATCAATACATTTTTTTATATATTCCGATTTACTTTTTGTTATTATTAAATCATTATTTAGTATATTAAAATATACTTTCCCTATAATTAAATCATAATCCTTATATTTATTTAATAAACTATTATATGATTTTAATGTATATCTATCTGTATCTATATAAATACCTCCATATATATATAAAATCATTATTCTTATTAAATCACATCTTTGTATTGGATATCGTAGAGAATAATAAAAATCAACTTTTTCTGGGAAATATTTCCTTAAAAATATGTCACACATATGTCCATCCCATATTATTATTTTAAAATCTGGGTTTAATTCTTGTGTATTTATAATATTATCATAATATTTTTTAGGTATTTTTGGATTCTTTTCTAATTCATTCTTAAAATTTATCCATATAAAATGTATTATTTTAGGAAAATTATGTTCCATTATTATTTTTATCTATTATTTATAGATTTTTTTTTTAAAATTCGATAAAAAAGATTAAAAAATATAGATTTTATAAGTAATATAGATGAAAATGAATGAAGATGAAAATATTGATAATATTGCTCAAACATTTTTTTTATTAATGGTTTTATGTTCTCTTTTAAGTGATACTCACGTTGTTATTCACGAAAGATCTTCAAAAGTACAATATATGTTTGATTGTGTTCAAGCATTATTTATTTATGCTTTTACTGAAGATAAAAATAAAAGATTACTTTTTGAAAATATTGAAAATAAAAAAATACTTTTAAATAATGAAATAAATTCTTTAAATAAAGAAATTATTCTTGAAAAAAATGAAATTGAAATAAATGATTTTAAAAAAGATGAAAATCAAAATAAAAATGAAAATGAAATTAAAAATGAAAATAAAGTTTTAAAAGAAGATGAAATTAAAAATAGTTTAAAAGAAGATGAAAGTAAAAATAGTTTAAAAGAAAAAATGAATGTTGAAAAAAATGAGAATGAAATAAATAAGATTAAAAATGAAATAAAAAAAGAAAATAAAAAAGTGAAAGAAATAAAAAAAGTTAAAAATGAAAAGAAAAAGGAGATTGTTAAAAAAAAGAAAAAGAAACAAATATGAAAAATAATATATGACTTATATAGTAATATATTTTATAAATTATGGAAACAGTATCTTGGATTGATTATATTAAACAAAAATATAATATACCTTATTTAGAAAATATTATTTATTTATTATTATTAAGTTTAATATGTAGTATTATTATTTATTTATCATTATATTTCCCCATTTTTCATACAACATTAATTATATTTATTGTTTTGGGTGTATGTATATTTATAATAAATAATTATTATAAAAATTTATATAATGAAAATATAAGAATTATTGAAGAAAAAATGGATACAATACAAAAATTAATTGGAAAATTATCAAATGATTCTTAATTTGAAACATTATTTGAAGGATAATATTGATAAACAAAGTATATAATGGCGAGTATAAAAACGGCAATAAGGAAATAATAAAGGTATTTAATAATTTGTTTATTAACATCGGATTGATAATTTAAATTTTTAATTTTTTGATTCATCATTGTTATTAAACTATCTACATCACTTTTTTGACCATCTAAATCACTTTGGTCTTGTAATTGTAATTCATTTAATTTATTTAAATTATTATTTATTGCTTTACTTAATTCATCATAATCAGTTTTTAATTTCGTTGCCATATAAGTATCATATTTTGTACTTGTTGTTGTTGAAATATTCATTATAGTATATGTATTTGGAACTGTACTCCATAAATCTTTTATTTTATCTTTATCTAAAATAATATTTAAATTTGTTAAAAAATTAACACTTGCTCCATAAGCATATCCTGAAAATTGTCCTGTATATGTTTCTTTTGGGAAAAAGAATATATAATCATAACTATCATAAGATGGGTCTGAAATTAAAAGTGTATATAATTCTGTATAATTATTTAATAAAATATAAGAACCAGAAGTATCTTTTTTATTTAATAATGTCATATTTTTATAAGGAGAATTATATGAAGAAACATCCGATAAAGGTAATGTATTTAAATATACATTTGCACCGGAAGGAGTAGAAGGCCAATTATTTGAAGTAATTGTAGTTTCTAAATGTTCAACTTGTGATTTAATTCTAGCAAACGCATCTTGAAATGATATTTTTTGATTAAATTGTTTTTCATAATCCATCATATATTGTAATGCTTTCTTTTTATTTAATTCATATTCATCTTCCGCAATAATTGATTCATATTTTTCCATATTCTTTTCTATTTTTTCCTTATTTTTAGCACGATATGCTGCTAAATCAGTTATAATATTTGGTACTAAAAAAGAAGGATTTTTACATTCTGCTGGAACTTTTGTTGTATCAAATGCTTTATCCAAATTTGTTTGTGCTTCTGTACTTAAACTAAACGCAGTACATTTTGCTTTATATGGATTATTTTCATCATCATTTATTGGACAAGATATTTTAAAAGAAATATTATTATAATCTTTAATAGGAATTTTTATAAGATTTTCTTTATTTTCAACATCACATTTATAACGAACTTCTAAATGATAATTATTTTTACAATTATCCACATTATTTTTAATCATTGCTAAAATATTATCTTTTGGAATGAATGTACATATTTCATTATCTACATCACATTCTGCTTTAAAACTTTCTTCATATGGTAATTCAATTAATGTCATATCACCACATTTTAATTTGATTTTAACAGAATCTTTTGTAATAGGTGTTTTTGTTTTAGGACGATATACAAAATAATCATATAATATATCGGAACTATTTAATTTTCTAGCAAATTTATAACAACCTTCCATATTTGAAACATCACTATCTTGAACACTTGATATATAACGATTTAATTTATAATTATCTTTTAAACATCCTAAATATAATTTATTGGATATACAATAATGATTTTCATCATTTTCATTAAAAGCACATACTTGGTCTGAACCACAATCATTATCTTTAATACATTTTACTCCTAATTTTTGTTTTTCTTCTTCTGATAATACTTTTTTAATACTTTTTTGATTTTCTTCTTCTTCACTTAAATATTTGTTTTCTTTTGACATTTCATAAAAATATATCTCTATTATTATGAAATAAAAGTTTTATTTAAAATATACTTTATTTAATTTATATTATTTATATAAATATCTATTATTATAAATGTATTTAATATAATTGTATCCCGAACATTATTACAAAAAATATATTATAAAAACATTTTCTTTTTCAATATATATATATTTTTAACACTTTTTTGTAATAATGTTCGGGATACATTTCTTTTACATTCAACATTTGTTAAATAAATTATAATTGAGATGTTCGAACAAGTTCTCCTCCATCTTGTTTCATTACACTATCATAATCTGTTTTATAAATATATTCTTGTCCATCTTTTTTATCATCAAACTTTGTTGGATATAATTGTTGTTTAGGTGCGTTATTATCATTATAGAAATATTTATCATTTGGTCCAATTTTATCTAATAATTCTTTTGCTCTTGAACTATCCATTGAATCTAAAGTAGATGATTGTGAATCATTATTTTCATCACTTGATTGAGAATCTTCTAAAGAACGTTTCTTTTGACATAATTGTTGAAGATAAACATTTTTAGGAACTTTATTTAAATCTATTTCAGCAGATATATCAATTTTTCCTGTTTGAAGGAATGTTATAATCTTATTTATACCATCTTGTACATACATAATATTATATAAATAAAGTATATAGAAAAAATAACTTAATAAAACAATCATAATAATATATTTATATACTTTATCTGTCATAAATGGTTTCATAAAAGTAACTACTCCTAATACAACAACTACTAAAATACCCATTATAATAACATATATATGTTTATATAATTTATTTGTGTCATTTTGGACATCTTGAATAGCGTTTGTTTTAACAATAACATCTAATTCTTTACCTGCTAAATCTTGTGTTACAGTATTAATTTGATACATTAAAACATTATCTAAAACTTCATTTGTTGAACCTTCAAAATTTTCAAGAGTTTCATTTGTAACCATATTTGATGTACGATATATATAAAAATTATCTAAAATATAGTTGCGTTCATCTTGTGAAACATAAACATTATCTTTTGGTTCTAAAATACTTGATGGATGTAAAATTTTTGAATCACCTATTAAAAATGTATCCATTTTAATTATTATATAATTTCTTCTATATATTCATTCGAATTTTATTTATATTTTTAATAAAATTAAAACATACAAAAAATTTCCTTTATATCCATTTTTAATTTGTTAAAAAATAAATTATTATTTAACAAATATATTTAAGTATATTTAAGTATATTATATTTTATTACCATCTTTATCAACTTTTTGTAAAGTACCATTATATTTTACATATCTTGCGGTTTCATCATATCCAATATAATATTTACAAGGTATTGCTGATTGATATTTATCTTCAAATGGTAATCCATTTGGATTTGAACCGGTATATTTACAATCATAATATGTAACACCGTCTGGAGAAAGTTTATTAAATGAACCTTTTACATCAGATGCTCCATTTGAATCAATATAACGATATTCTATATTATTTTCTTCAGACACTTGTGATTTATGGTCTCCTTGTGACCATACATCATAATTACTATCTGGTTTTAATAATCGTGCTGATGCGGATGGGTCACTTTTAATAGAATTTGAATAAACATCACCAACAGTTCCTTCAAATTCGGAATCACAAGATAAAGCATTTGTATCAATCGGGGCATTTTCATCTAATAATTTATCTTGAGTTTGTTTTGAAATACGTTCTAAATATTTATCATAATCATACATATAATATGTGAAATAAATATATAACATTGTTAATACAATAACAGAAGCACTTAATATTAACATAACCATAACGGAATCATAAAATTTGAGTTTATAAAATAAAACAATTAAAAGAATAATAAAAAATGCTAATAATAAACTTTTTAAAGATTCATTTTGAATATCACGTTTATAATTATCTTCATTATATATTTGAATTAATTCTTGATTTGTTTTTATTTGAGAATCTAAATGATTTCTTTTATCATATAATGAATCAAACAAACTATCATATTTAAAAGAAAGTTTATTCGCAACTACTACAGGGTCTGTTTCATTTGACATTTTATTTTAATTATATAGTACTATAATTAAAATATATAAATTTTCTTATATATTTTTTTAAATATATATTTGATTATTTCATTTTATAGGTTATTACATTTATATAATTACATTTATATAATTACATTTATGTTATTACATTTATGTTATTACATTTTAGGTTTGTAGGAATAAATGACTAAGGTTAAAACAACAATAAAAATAATTAAAGATACTAATGTATAAAAAAGTTTTCGGGCAAATATATTACGTTCTTGTGCAATTTCTAACATACGAGCACGTGTTAATGAAATATCTTTTTTATCATTTATTTCATTTAATTGTTGTTGTAAGCGTTGTTCCTTTTCAGTTAATTCGTTAAGAGATGGCATTTTATAATCTTACTTTATATCTATATTATTCAAATATTTTTGTTTTCTTTTTTATCTTCTTTGAAAATAAACAAAATATGAAACAACTAATAAAATAACTATAAAAATAAATGTTACTAAAAAAAGCATCATTTTATAATATGAATTATTCTTTTCTTGGGTATCCGCATACATTTTATAAAAAGTCTCATATTTTGACATATTTTCTTTAATATACGATATATTTTCACTTCTATTCTTTATTTTATCTTCTATTTCTTTATTCATTGTATTTAAATTTTGTATATCTTTCTGTATTTGACTATAATCATCTTGTGAAAAATGTTCTATATCTTTTGGTGGAATTAATGATATACTATTATTTTGTGGTATTATATATTGATATTCTTGAAAATTCATTTTTAATTATTACTACTACTAATATTTTGATTTATTTTTTTCTTAGTAACAATATTATATATTTTTTTCATATCATCTGGATAATAAAATGTACATTTATAATAAAATATTATAAAAATAATTGTTATTAATGATAAAAGAGAATTATATATTGAATATACTAAATTCATATTACTAATAAAATCTATTATTCTTTTTCTTCAAAATGGTATGAATTTGATTTATCATCTTCATTGTCACTTAAACTTGATAATGAAGACTTTTCTTCTTCATCACTTTCATATTTCTTTTTTAATTTCTTTTTTTTTAATCTTTCTATTTCCGATTCATATTTCTTTAATTTACTACTTAATTCATCGATTTGTTGTTTTTGTGCTTTCGACTGTTCCGTTATAATTATTTTACCTTTTTTCCTTGTTAATACTTTATTTCCAGTACATAAATCAATCGCAACACTTGATGCTTTTGTAATACCATTTGTTATAACACTAACAGATTCAACACACGAATGAATATCTTGAATCGTTTCATTCATACTTTTATCTAATGCTTTTTTAAAATGTTCATCTTTTTCAGTATCATATGTTTTAAGAAATTTTCCAACTTTATTGGATATAGTTAAAGCGCCTATAATAGCACATCCTGTAAAAATTGTATTTGCTATAAGATGTATTGTTCCACTCATTTTAATTTATAAAAAAAGTATATTACTTATATTAAAATATACTTTTTTTAATAAATTTTAACAAATAAAATTTATTTTAAAGAATTAATTTTATAAATATTTTATTTATAAATTTATTTTATTTTTTTTTAATTAAATAATTTTTTATTTTTATATTTTTATTTTTTTTTATATTTATTCTTGAGTTTTCTTAGGTTTTCTACCTTTCTTCTTAGGAACTTCTTCATTATCTTTTTCTTCTTTAATTTCTTCAATCTTTATTTCATCATCTTTTTTATTCATTTGATTTGAAACAGTTTGTTGTTCATCATTTATTTTCATATTGGGTTCTTGATTATCATCACTGAAAATTTCTTTTAAAATTCTATCTGCTTCTTCAGGTGGAATATTTGGATTACTACGAATATCTGTTTCAATTTCTTCCTTAATCATTTCTTTCATTAAAGAACCAAATGCTGCCATTAAAGGATGGTCTGGTGGAATATCAAAATCATCTTCTTCTTCTAACATTTGACGAATTTTTTCTTCATTAATTTCCATATCTTCATCTTCATCAAATTCTGGTTCAGGTTCTCCATTTTCCATTCTTCGCTTTCTTGCCGCTTCACGCTTTTCCATTGCCTTCTTTGCTAATACTGTTGCTAAAAATGCTGCCATAATTGGATGAGGACCAATCATTGGAGGAGGTGGTGGTGGGCGACGTTTTGCTAATAATGTAAAAGGATTTCCTTTAAAACCGGGGGGTAATCCTTCAAAACGAATAGTTTGGATATTATTTGTACGATTAATTGTATTTGTAGTCGTTTTATTACCAAATTTATCAATACTTGTTACAGTTGTTTCTTCAACAGGAGTTGAAACAATAGGTAATTGGAATGTATCAGGACCGGTTTGTTTTAATTCAAGATGTTGTAAATTTTGAAGTGCTTCATAATCACGACTAAATATTGCCTTTAATACTGGATTATCCTCAATATTTTCCATTCCGGGAATCTTTAATCTCTTTAAATCTTCCATACTACTAATATTATATTCATTGTTTGTTCTAGTAACAGATGAATTTGAATTATTCATAAAGTTATTTCCTGAAACAAATGGACCTGAATTAAAAGGATTGTTTGGACCAAAGAAATTATTTCCTGCTTGAAATGAATTCATTCCCTTAAATGTTGGAGCACCAAATCCAACATTATTTCCTCCATTAAAACTTCCAAAACTTCTAATTGGAGGTGGTGTTTTCTTTTCACCATTTTTATTGAAATATTTACTTAAATTATCATCCTCATTTTCACCCATTAACTCATCAAATTCTTCTTCAAAATTCATTTCTTCTTCATCAAAATCTTCAAAGTCTTGTGCTGGTCTTACTCCAATATTATTATCACTATCATCATCGTCTTCAACTTCACCATTTTCATTTCTTGCTTTTTCTTCTGCCTCTTTTTTCTTCTTTTCTTCTTCACTCTTCATTTTTGATTTAATACCTTTAATTTCGGTAGATGTTACACGTTTCTTTGTATATGTTTTCTCTAAATATTGTCTAAATTCGTGTTTTGTAGGTACTTTTGGACTATTATATGTTTCTAAAAACCAATTTTTGAATTCTTCATATAATTCACTAATTGTAGCAGAATCTTCTGGATTATTTGTTTCAATAACAAAATTATTAATAAATCCAGAATACATATCAAACATCATCTTCATTTCCTTTGTGAATTTTAAGACTTCTTGAGGTACCTTAATACCTTCTTTCTTATATTTAACATAATATACATCAATCAAATATGCCATAAATAACTCTTTCCATAATTGAATTTTTTCAGTAACTTGTTTATCTAAAGGAAATTCATTAGGATTTTCTGGATTAGGTGTTTCTGTGAATTTTGATGTAAATTCAATAATTTCTACACGTCTCCATACACCTTCATCCTTTGGAGGGAAATGTGGAACATCATTACATAATAATGATAACTTAAATTGTGGTTTGAATTCAATTGGGTCTTTATTTAAACCACGAGCATAAATCTTATCTCCTCCCGTAAATTCCTTCATTAAACCCGCATTTACACGCTCACCTTCACTTGGTTCTACAAAATATCCAATTCTTTTTCCCTTTGCCTTTACCAATTCAGGAGTACAAGCATTTGAAGCAGCACGTTTTTGTGTAAGAAGTGTAATAGGAAATTTAATAGTATAATCTCCAAAACTTGTCGAAAACAACTCCTCTAACTTTGATTTACCATTCGAACCTGTACCAGTCCAAACTCGAAAACGTTCTTCTTCATTCAATCCTTGTAAGCACGATGCTAAGAATGTCATAAAATATTCTCGTTTTTCTATATTTGGAAAAATTGTGTAAATAAATTTACTCAACTCCGGCCATTGTTCATGTTCTTCACTGAAATCTATCTTATTGATTCTTGTCGAAAAAGTTACATAATCTTCTGGTCTTCCTTCTCTTAATTCACGTCGTTTCAAATCATATATACCATTGTTAAATCCTATCAAATAATGATTTTCATCCATTTTATTCAAGAAATCAACATCATAAAATAACTCCTTACATTCCTTCATTATATTATCCTTAAAACTTGTTGTTCTTAACTTCCCAATAATACTCAATATTTCCTTAATTCGTGCGTTAATATCCTCCTTATCTTCATCCGTTAAATCGGGTTCTAACTTCTTCTTATTATAATTCGATATCATATCTGAATATTTTTCACACAAATCCGTCGATATCTTATTTCGCAACATCATTCCATCATTATTTTCACGCCATAAATTATTATTAAAATAATACCAAGTTCCTTGAGGACCATATTTATAATCATAACGAAACATACGATGTAATACTGATGCGATATCAAAGTTTGTAGGTGTTTTAATTGAAGTTTCAATCATCTTATTAATATCATTAAATATTACCCTTTTGTACATTTCCGGATTATCCAAAAATGCCCAATATCTTATACTACCTATTCCTAAACCTTCATCCTTCATTGTTTCCCATATCTTCTCACATTCACCATCCGCAAATTTTGGTGATCGCTTACTAAACTCTATCCATAAATCTAATAAATCAGAATTATCCGGTCCTATATTATGTAATGCCCATCCTACCTCCATCCACGACATATATTCATTCGCACGTTTATCCGAAAAACATTGTACAAATTGTTTTACCAAATTTAATTCCTCCGGATTCATTGTCGAATTCATACTCTTCTTCTTATTTGCCTTCTTCTGCTCTTGTGACCTGAATTTTCCTATTAAATCTAAATTCTCCTCTCTTACTGGTACTATATCCGTCTCATTCTTATTTCGAATCGAAAAGAAACGTGTTGGAGTTGTTCCATTGAAATCATAATCAGCAACCGGTATTAATTCCATATTATGTTTATATATGTAATTTAAATCATAATTATCGTGTTTTGGTTTTGTTGAACCAAATAAAAACCATCCATTTGCCTGAATTACTGATTTATCTATTACTGCTGTATATGAATTTGTTCCTTCCTTATTTTTTGGTACAATTAACGGTAATGAATCTAATACACTTCCAATCTTATTTAATATATTGTCTCGAATAATATATTGAGGTTCAGGTGTGGAAACAATAAATGGAAACATTATATGTATTCCATCTTTCGTACATTTGAACTTATTTCCTCCTGTTACTGACCCATCCCCTTCTTCTCCATTTTCTTTATCCTTCTTCTGATATGGACCCTCTTTCTCAAATACAAATGCTGTTAATTTATTATCCGTTGGTTCTAACTGAAACATTGATACAATCTCTTCCATATATAATTTTACTATTCCTTGAATATGTTCCTCAGTATGCTGACGAACAACTATTTCCGGTAAATACTCAAAATCTATATCAATTAAAACTGGACCATAATCATTATGTCTTTCAATAATAGACAAATCATCTCCATTTACATACGCTTTATCATACAACTCAAAAAACTTTGCCATCTCATTCTTCTTAATCATAAACGAACCTTTGGGTTTTCCCATCGAAGTATGCGATATTTCAGCACCTTTTTCTACACGATGTGTTTCCAAAAATTGATACAATGTTGCCATTTATTCTTTGTATGAAATTATAAAAAACAATACTAATTTATTATAGATTAATTGCTTTATATTCATTTTTCTCTTTATATTCAAGATTAAACGCAAAAATCATTTTTTTATATTTTTTAATAAATATTTTATTTATTAAAAATTTTTTTTTATTATCTTAAAAAATATATAAAAAATATATAGTACATTCTTTTATTTTAAATAAATTTCTTAAATTATGTTTCAAAAAAAATTATTTCTTATATTATTTCTTCTTATTACCTTCATTCTTCTTTTTATCCTTTATTTCTTTTTTTACAAAATGAAACATCAATACATTCTTTTAAATAAAATTGACCATTTTCAAGATTATATCCTCAATATTCAACATAAAAAATATAATATTAATCAAGAAATTATCGACCATATTATGAAAGAATATACTTATCTTTGTGATAATTCTTCATCTTTTAACTAAAAAATATTTTTTTAAGAAGTACCTCTAAATGGATAATAATATTCATTCATACATTCAATATTTAAACGGTCGTATTTCGATTGTGTTCCAAATCTCTTTTCTATAGGTGTTCCTTTAATTAAACATAAATGGTCTATATCAAAATCTTTAGGTAATTTTACAGATGATACCATTGAAGATGATTGACGATATACATCATCATTACATTTTAAATAAAGTAAATCAATATGAGGTTTCTCTTTTACTTTTCTTTCTACATCATATATTTTCTTTAAACCTTCATTATGTAAATATGGTATTATCTTCTTATTTAATATATCGACTTTATCTTCATATTCTATAGAAATTATCTTTTGTCCCCTATCTCTTGGCGGTTTTGACCTATACTTTAATTCTTTATAATTACAATTTAATTTATTATATTTTTCAGTAACCGCTAAACATAATGGATGAAATATTTTTGTCATCATTTCTTTCGCAACATCACTGTCAATATATCCTAAATAAATATAACTTGTGTAAAAACGAGGCCATTTTAATTGATTAAAATTAGGATTCTTTTTAAGATAATTTCTTAATTTATTTAAACTTGCTATATCATCTCTATGATTTAATAATGTTCCAATAAAAAAATGATGTTTATCACCATATATTCTTTTATTTTCTTGGTCTAAATTAATTTGTAAATTTTCTCTTTCAAATAATGGTGAAGGTTTCACAACATTCATTCTACTACTTTGACTTATATTCACATTTCTTTTCATATTATTCTTTATACTATTGTTTCTAATATTATTCATTCTTGATGTATTGTTTCTAATATTATTTATTCTTAATGAATTATTCGAAGATGTATTGTTTCTAATATTATTTATTCTTAATGAATTATTCGAAGATGAATTATTCGAAGATGAATTATTAGAAGATGAATTATTAGAAGAAGAATTATTCGAAGAAGAATTATTTAATAAAGAATTATTATTTTTTTTATTTTTTTCAAATGGATTAAAAAACATTTTCTTTTTTATATTTATTATAAAATACTATAATAAATATAGATTTTAATACTATTTTTCTTTAAAAAATAAATGTTTCCCATACATTATTATTTGAGAAATCATAAGAAAAGATGTTATTGATTTATTTACACTTTTTTCTTAATAATATTTCAAATAATAATGTTTGGGAAACAATTTTGTTAAATAATATTTTTTTTGTTAAATAATATTTTTTTTATTAAATAATATTTATTCATTAAAATTCAAGATTAATTTTTTTTGATGATCATCTTTTTCTACTTCAATTTTTTCTATTTTATATAATAAATATTTTTGTCCGCTATAATATTTTTCCATAGATATTACTCGATAATCATATACTCGTAATAATTGTCGCAATATTGTAACACATTTTTTTGAATCAATATTTTCTAAATATGTTTTATGCTTACAATTCATATAATAATTTTCTAAATCATCTTTTAAATCATTCATTTTTTGAATAATATTTTTTTCATCAATCATTTTACGCGAAAATTGATAATAAGTATCTTCAAATCCATTTGGAATAAATAATTTTAATATTTTTTCAACAAAATCTTTTTCAGGTATTTTTTTAAATAATTGTTCTTTTTTATTTTGTTTCTCATCACTCATTTCCAATTTATAAATATACTCTATTTTTATTTTATATTTTTTTTTTATTTAAACCATATTTCGAGGAATTGCCATAGTTCTTCCATTTGGAACATAATTATTTTGGAATGATTTATTTTTATCACTTCTTGTTTGTTGAGGTGTTAAATCATTAAAATTTGACATTACTCCTCCTTGTGATGTCATAAATTGTTTTTTATCAATTAATCTTTCTTTTTCTATTTCATCTCTTCGTGTATTTACGGGATTTCTATCCATAAAACGATTTATAGATTCTTCTTTTTCTGCTATTTTATTTAATGTTTCAAAATTATTAAAAAAATATGCGTTGGATGGATCTCCTTGAATATTCTGTTGAACTGTTCCAGCACAACGTTTTCTTTGACCTATTTCACCATTTCTATCAAAATTTGTATTTGAATTTAATGGAATACCTAATCCAAGATTTTTATTTGCGTCATACATATAATTCGCATTATGTTCAAACATATATCCTTCATAATTACTATGTATTGGTATAGATGGTTGAGATATCATTGCTTTACGAATATCTTGTGATGGATTGATTGACATTTGATGGTCAAATTGTGCTTCATAACTATTTTGAGGTATTGTTTCTTTTTTCCTTTGAACTACATTACTATCTTGAAAAGACATATAAGTACCGTGTTGTAATGAATTATTTCCAAACATTATATTATTTCCAATATCTTCTAATTTCCGATGATTACGACTTCCTTGAGGTATATTTGGATTTACAACATTTCTTTGTGGATAATTTTGTGGATAATTTTGTTGTGAAACAAATGTTTGGTCAATAGATTCAAAATTATTTAAATTAAAACGATTCATTAAATACTTCTTCTTAATGTATATTTCTATATTTTCTAATAAAAATAATCTAACTTTCTTAATTCGTTATTTTATTTTATATTTTTTATCAAAAAAAAGTAAATTTGTTATAAAAAAAATTTTATTTAAAAAATGAATATAGAAGATGATAGTTATCATTATACATTAAATGGAGTATATCATAAAATAAATACAAATAAAATGAAAATCAATAATCATTTATTAAATATGTTACAAGAAAAAAATTTTTTACATCAAAAGTTTTTACTTAAATATTTACACGATTTTTTTGAATATCACGAAATTGATTATTCTATTTATTTCCAAACTCTTCTTGGTCAAACAATTTTTGATGGAATTCATCTTTTTCATAATTTTATCGAAATTATTATGATGTATCGAGATTTTGATGAATATAAAAAAGAATTATTACAAGATGGTTTTCATATAGATTTTCAATCAAAATATTTTATGGTTATTAGTACAAATATATTTGGAAAACCTATTATAAAAGCACATATATATTTTATACATAAAAGTGAAGATTCTTATTATCATTTATCACCACATTATGTACAAAATTGTACATCTTATAAAGAATTATTAAAAGAAAAGGAAGAATATCATTTAATTTTTTTACAATTACACGAAATATTTCCTTTAAAAAAAGCGAATTATGAAGATTTTGAGGTGTATGTACCAAATAAAAGAGATGAAATACTTAAAAAATTACAATTATTTAAAGAATATTATGAATTTAATAATCAAGAAAATAAAATAGAAAAAGAAGAAAAGGAAGAGAAAGAAGAAAATATTTCTATATATGATTATTTAAAAAGTTTTATTAAATAAATTGAATTTAGTTAAATAAATTGTATTTAGTTAAATAAA
>JACCDO012351201.1_pt1 | contig 14904 bp, 10 predicted proteins | sample 7446101 | NCBI WGS metagenome assembly JACCDO01 (sample SAMN15323440, study PRJNA562643) | freshwater metagenome | isolation source: river surface water | place: USA:Blue River Watershed | collected 2017-08-16
ATATGGTATAATTTTTGGAAAGGTGACATTTTTTGTCCATTTTTAACAACACCTTGTTGAACAATTAAAAAATCTTTAGGATTTTTTTTTAATGAAACAGCACGTGTTCGTACTTCTTTGTTTTGTGTTTTATCAATAATATTCATCACTGTTCTTTTTTGACCATTTGAATTTACAGTTTGGAAAACTTTCTTTTGAACGACTTTATACATCTTTTTTAATTTCTTTAATTAATAGTTAGAAAAAAAGATTAAAATAGAAAAAAAAAATATGAATTGAAAATAGAGTTAATTTATATAATGAGTGATTTTGTTATTCCAAGATATTATGATGATATGGCTAAAGTCCAAAATCAAATTTTAAATTATTTTGATAAATTTGAAATTTATAATTCTAATTTATATCAAATTTTAAATCAAATTCCAAATTATAATATTATTTATTATTTTTTTATTATTGGTTTTATTTTCTTTATTCTTAATTTTTATGATATTCAAATTAAACACGTTTTTATCCTTCTTATTTCTATTCTTGTTATTGGTTTTTTAATACAAAAAGATTTTGGTGATTTTAATAAATATATTTCTTTTAAGAAAGATCAATTAAAATTTATTAATAAACTTTGTTTTGATGGTCAAAATTATAAAAATTTTGGACCTAATGATGACATGAATGTTTTTCCTTCCATTCAAAAATCATATTTATATTTAAATCCCTTAATTGTTGAATTTTATTATAATATTCGAGAAATCACACAATATAATCTTTCTGGTTATGTCGGTTCTGTTTTACACACTAATAATGTTATGAGATTACATCAACAAGTTAAACAAGGATTAGATAATCCATATCAAAATTTAGATATTATGAAATCTGAAATGGGTAAAAGTTTAAATTCTCTTGAATCTACTATTTATAATACTCCTGAAGCTCCTGTTGCTTTAAAAAAATTAAAAAATGCTGTTGATGCTCTTCAAAGTTTATTATTGAATTATATTGTTGAAGTTGAACAAATATGTCAAGCTAAAAATAAAGAAGATGGTGTAAATTATTATATAAAATTAGATGATCAATTAAATAGTCAATTTGAAGTATCTCCAAATGATACTAATGCACGAGATTATAATCCATCTTATAATTTATATTTAGAATAATCATTTTTTTAAATGAATTTTCATATCTTTAAATATATTTGATACAAATTTAATATATAATGTATCTTTACTTTTATTACAATCAACTAAATCTATAATATTATTTTTTTCATTATTATATATTAATACACCTTCTTTGTATAAACGTTCTAATATTAAATAATATGGATATATTATATTTTCATAATCTTCAATTTCTCCATATCCATATTTTACCATGGTCACTATTGAACCATTATACACAATACTTATATAAATCTTATCAAATAAAACTTTATTTAAAAATATTTTGTTTGATTCTGTGGATAATTTATATATGTAAATTATATATTCATATAACTTTTCTGATGATATATACACAAATATTATAAAAAAAATATTTATATTATCATCATCTTTTAATTCATCATAACAATTATATTCAATTATATAATCTACTATACTATCAAAAAATCCATGTATAATACTCATTCTTAAATCAAGTGTAAACATACATGAAATAATACTTGTTAAAAAATCTCTATAATTTAATATTATATCCTTTATATTATTATATTGATATAAATTATTATTTAAATTTGAAAACACTATACATTTTGAATTTACTATATTTTTTGAAAGAAATTTATCAATTATATATTTATGAATTTTATTTGGACTTTTAGTAGTGAATATCATAATATATATATTATAAAAATATATTTTTTTTAATTTAATAATTCAGATAATGGTTTTATAATATATTGATTAATATGAAAATTTATTTTACTATCATAAATATTTATTTTTGAATAATAAACATTCATATTTTGATATTCTTTATTTAATAATTTATGAAAGGTTTCTTTCTTTATAATCGCAATTTTAGGTAAATTAGTACAACATAATACCCAATCTCCTATTATATTATTATCTTTTAATTCTTTATTTAATATAATATCAAAATTTTGAGAAATATTATATTTATTTTCTATTATATATTTTCGCATATTATAATTTTCTTCAAATATATAATCATTATAACAATTTACTAATACTATTAATTCTAAAATATTGCTTTTCCAAATTTTTTCATATAACCATTCAATATTTTGATATACATTTAAATATTCTGTTTCAAAATTATCATAATGATAACTTTCTTTTATTTTCATATATTTTTCATATCCTTCGATGATTATATCTTCTTTTGTTTTTTCTTCTAATTTTTCATTTAATTCTTCTGGAACATAATAAAAATATATTTTGTATTTTATTGGATATATATATTCATACTCCATTCTTCTATCATTATTATATTTTTTTATTGTTTTTTTAAGTACTATTTTCAATTTAAAGAAAATATAAAATTATAAAAAATAAAATTAAAATTGAAAAAATTAATTAGTTACAGGAGCCCAATCTTGACCTAAATTATCATATCCTGTTATTATATTATTTGGATTAGGATTACTTAATGTTGATATTGGTGCTGCAGCATAAGGAAGTCTTGAATTTGGAATATATTCACCAGTTTTGGTAAAAGTATGGAAAAGTTGTTTACCATTAAACCAACCATTATCAGGATAGTTAGCTGGACCACGTGAGTTAAGTGTTAAAGCGAAATCACTTCCATCACCACCTCTCATAGTTTTTCTTTTTGAAGTTTTCTTTTTAGTAGTTTTCTTTTTACTAGATTTAGTGGTTTTTTTAGATGAAGATTTTTTAGTAGTTTTTTTCTTTTTAGTACCACCATTATGAATTAAACGTTGATCACCAATTTTAATATTTTCGGCTGCTTTAACTGATTGGTCAAATTTTTGTTCAAGTTGAGACATAAATTTATTTAAAGTATTTACAGATGTTCCAACAATTTTTTGAACACCACTTACAGCACTATCACTCATTTTAGGTATTCTTGTCTTAAAATCTTCTTGTGAATATAATTCACTAAATCCTCCTCTATAAGTTTTTGATTTTTTAGTTGATTTTTTAGTAGTTTTTTTAGTAGGTTTTTTAGTAGGGTTTTTAGTAGTTTTTTTAGTTGATTTTTTCTTTTTCATTCCACCAGCCATAGTTGAAAAAGTTTTATCAAAATTTTTATCTAAAAAAGATAAATCAAATTTTTGTTCATCGGATAATTTCATTTTTATGTTCTTTCTAAAATATATCATTTTTTTATTTTTACTAAGAATAAAAATAAAAATAAAAATCATTAAAAATAATTTTTAATTTTAATTATAATTATTATTATTATTATTATTATTATTGTTATTATTATTTATTTTAATATTTTCAACATTAGGACCATTTATATAAAATTTATATTTAGTTTTAGGTAGTTTAGTTGTTCTATTTATATTTTTTTTATTTTTTTTTTCTTCATATTTAATATTTACATTATCTGAACTTAAAACTAAACGAACTTTTTTTTTATTACCTGATATTTTATTTTTTAGTTTTCCTTCTAAAATGTCTGTAAACTGTGTTATTTTTGGTTTTTTTAATTTATAATTTTTTTCACTATTTTTGTTATGATAATATATTTTTTTATTTACTGACGGATTAGAAATAATACTTTTTACTTTTTCAATATATGTTTTTTTATTTTTTTTTTTCTTATCTTCAATTGCTCTTTTTTCTTTTGAGATTTTTTGTGCTTCAGCAAATTTATTCATTTTGTTCTGTGAAAGAAATGAATTTTTAATATCAAATGAACTTACATCTTCTCCAGGTCTTTTTCTTCTTTGTGTTTGAGGTTTTTGAGGGATAACATTTATTTGTCCATTAAATTCATATGTACCTCCACCTTTTTTATATTTTAAACTTTCTTTTTTTACCATTTTCTATATTTTGTTAATATAAAAATAATTATTAATAAAAAAAATCATTGTTATTTTTAAATTTTATAAATTAATGTTTTCTTGATTTTGAACGAGATTTTTTACTTTTTTTTGATTTTTTAGTTTTTTTCATTGATTTTTTGGTTTTCTTTGATTTTGATTTTGAACGTCTTTTTTTTGCACCTCCTGTTTTTTGCATTGAAGCTTGATTTCCAGCAGGATTTGCATTGTAAGGAGCTAACATTCCAACACCTATATCTCGTGGATTAGCACTACCATATGCAGTCATCATACCTTTTCCTGAATCAGCTGCAAAATCAGGGATAGGTGCGCTTGCATTATAGAATTGAGGAGGATTATAAGTTTGTCCCCAAGATTCTTCACCACCTCTCATAACACGACGTTTAGTAGATTTTTTAGTCTTTTTTGATCTAGAAGATGAACGAGAACGGGAACGACTACGAGATTTTGATTTAGTACGTTTCTTTTTAGCACCTCCTGTTTTTTGCATTGAAGTTTGATTTCCAGCAGGATTTGTATTGTAAGGAGCTAACATACCTACACCAATATCATTTGGTGATACTGTACCATAAGCACTCATTGTTCCTTTACCAGAGTTTGCAGCAAAATCAGGGATAGGTGCACTAGCGTTATTGAATTGAGGAGGATTATAGGTTTGACCCCATGATTCTTCGCCACCTCTCATAACACGACGTTTAGTAGATTTTTTTGTCTTTTTTGATTTTTTGGTTCTAGAAGATGAACGGGAACGAGAACGACTACGAGATTTGGATTTTGATTTAGTACGTTTCTTTTTAGCTCCACCTTCAGCATTACTTATATACATATTTTCAACTACTTTGACGGAATTAGGATTTATAATTAAAGTTTTGTATACTGAATTATTTATAGTAGCATTAGTAGAATATGGTATAAAATACATATCATTTAATATTAATCCTTTATCTAATACTTTTGTTACTCTTCCCTTCATTGATAAAGTTTTGTTACTTTGAATATCAGGATAATAATTAAAAGAAATTACTAAACCTTCAAAATTTTTAATGTTATTTTCACCACCACGATGTTTTCTTCTTTTAACTGTCTTTTTAATTTTTCTTGATTTGGAAGATGAACGAGAACGAGAACGAGAACGACTACGAGATTTTGATTTAGATTTCTTTGAAGTCTTTTTAGTTGTCTTCTTCTTAGCTCCTCCAAATGAAGTGGTAAATGATTTACCCATATTTTCATCAATGAATTTTTGGTCAAATTGTTTTTCATATTCAGGTGCCTTGAATAAATCTTGACCAGTAGAAATAGGAATTAATCCTGAATTTGAATAATTTGAAGGAGTATAATTTTTACCAGTTCCAAAATCTACATCAGCACCACCTCTCATAGTACGACTTCTACCTCTTTTAGGTGATTTTGAACGAGATTTTGAAGAACTTCTTTTAGTACTTCTTCCTCTTTTAGCACCACCAGTTGCAGGTTGACTAACAACAGTACTACCTGGAGCTACTACAGCATTTCTGTAATCAGTACTTGGATAACATAATCCTCCACTACTTTGGAAAGGACTAAAATTTGGTAACAAATAAGAACCTGTATTTGCTTGTGACATATTTTATTCTATATAATTTATAAATATATTTTTTATGGTAACACAAAAATATATATAAAAAAAATAAAATTATTTTTCTTATTTTTTGTTTTTTTCTATTTTTAATTATTCAAAATCAACCTCAATTGATATATTATGTTTATTTACAGTTTTTGTTGCAGATATTGATAACTCAGTTCTTTTACGACGTTTAGTGTCTCCCTCTTTTTTCTTATATAAATTTCTTAATGAAATATTCATATCCTGTTCTATTTCATCAAAATTTTCTGTTATAAACTCAATAATTTTATTTTCTATAGCCCATCTAAAAAAATTTAATTGACCAACTGTTGTTATTAATTCATTATTATCATGATCTATAAAACTTATTCTTTCCCTTCTACAAAATGGATCAAATAATTTTTTAGAATATGCTTTTAATTGAGCCTTATAGTCCAAATAAACAATAAAATTTCTAGATGGTTTTTTCTTATTATCATATTGAACCATGTAATTTATATTATTTTTTTTACTAAAATTTGTAACAAACCAATCTAATATTCTTAATGATATATTCGATTTTCCTGTTATGATTGGAATAACTTTATCCAAATTTTTTCTTTCCTTAAAAAATATTATTAATGACTGCATTAACAAATCTTTTTGTGAAAAAATTTGAGTTAATGACTCTGCTGTTTTAACTTGTCTTTGATTATTATTTTGTTTAGTTAATCCATTTTTTAATATCGCAGTTTCATCTGTCATTTCCATTTTTAAATTTTTATAATTAATTTTTTACTCTTTTTCTTTAAATCCCTTTTTTTTAATTAATTTAAACTCATTTATTTTTAATTATTCAAATTAAAAATATTTTTAAAAATATTTTTTTTATAATTTTTTAATTTTATTTAATAATCTTATTTAATTCATCATAACTTCTTCTTTACTCTCATCTTCAACCATACTCTCTAAACTATCTTCTTTAAAATTTTCTGATTGATAAATTAAATGAACAAGAAGTTTTGCATCATAATTTGAAATCCATTGCATAATTTTAACCATATCAGTCATTTGACGATTTTTTAAAAAATCACCATGAATATCATATATAACTCTCTTTAAATATGGAGGAATATTGATTTGTTTTCTTCTTACATGTCTATCTTGATATGTTTCAAATACCTTTTTACCAAAATCAATAATTTTATTTTCATATTTAGAAAAATCATTAACATCCTGTGGAAAATATTTTATATATTCCTCCATCAATGTAGGACCTTCTTTTCTAATTTCACAATATCTATAAAAACGATTATTTGTATTTCCCCAAACTTCACGTGCTCTTTTATAATATGGAGATGAAAACTTTTGACGTTTATAAGAAGAATCTACAATTATATATCCTTCATAATTTAAATTAGGTTGTGTCATTAATTGATTAAGAACACTTACATCACCATTTACAATATTTTGTTTAGGTGATTGTTCAATACCAATATCTTTTTCATATTCTTGGAATGTTACCATATTTCTTGTAGCAATATGATATAGTCGAGGTGTTTCATATTTTACAACCATATTATTTTCAGGATGACATAATATAAATGTATAACAATCATTTACATCCATATTTGCAATTTTTTCAGTAGGAAAAACTTCTTCAAACATTTCATGAAAACTTTTTGTAGTTAACCATCTTGCCTTCTTTGCATCAATACATTTTTTAGTTGAAATCATCCAAATACCATTATAATTATATACTCTAATTAAAACACCATCAATTGCAATATCAAATCTTGCTTCATTAATATTAATTTTAGGATTAATATTTTCCATATCTTCACACTTTTCAAATGAATAACATACAATTTTATTTGTATTCTTTTCTAAAATAATACCATTGCATTCACGAATAAAAGGAATTGAATTATCTGATTCTTCTGTTTGACAAATAAGGTAAAGATTAGGATATAAATCTGATTCCTTAATTTTTAACTTATATTGTTCATTTTCCACAACACTTTTAATCTCCTCAAATGAGGAAAGATTATTTATCTTTAAAAAATTTAAAAATTCCATTTTCTTGATTCTAATTTATATTTGTTGATATTTCTTTAAGTATTTTTAATTTAAATAAATTAATAAACTAATTATTTTAATATTTTTTTAAGTTCAAATTTTTTATAATATTATAAAAAAAAACCAAAAATAATAAAGATAAAAACCATAAAAAAATTATAATTATAAAATAGATATAATATCGATTATAAAATGAATAATAATATAAATAACAAAAGTGAAAATAATGACAATGACAATGATTATTCAATAGTATCAATACCTGGAGATGAAAATTATAAGGAAGAAATAGAAGAAAATGAAAAGGAATTAGAAAAAATAAAAGATCAAGAAAATAATAAATTAGTTTTTGAAATAGATGACTCTGATATAACTGAAGATGAAGAATTTGAAGACGAAGAAGCTGAAGAACTAAGAGCTATTGAAAATGAAAATAGAGAAGTTGTTTTTACTGGGAATAAAGTAAAATTAAATAATCAATATAAAAATAATATTGTTGTTGAAAAAATAAATGATAATCTTGAAAATACAAATAATGAATCTGAACAAATTGTTGGTATTAATGGTGAAGAATTTTCATTAGATGATATTGAAGGTGATAATAACATTGATATAAATAATATTTTAAAAAAAGAAAGTGTTCAAATTGAAACTGAAGTTTATCTTGATGAAGAGGCTAAAATATACGAAGATGATTTTACTTATATAAAAGAATTAGAAAATACTTTATTATCTGCTTTACCAGTTAATAAACAAGGTTTATTATATGTTCAACAAAGAATTGAAAGAGAAGTTCAAAAGATAGTAGAAGTTAAAAATTTAGGATTAATAAATGGTGAAAGAGATAAAAAAAATATTCAATATGATTATAAAAAACCATGGATAATACCTATTGTTTTAGACAAACATAAAATTTATTCTAAATTAAAAGAACAATCAGATGAAGAAGAATTAAATAATAATTCAGGTGAAGATGCTATTAATACAAATGTTTTTTTTACTGATTCTCAAGAAGATGAAAAAGGTATTGAAAAAATATATCAAGTATCACAATTAACTAAAGTAAAACAAATTGAACATGAAGCTATTAAAATTAAAAATTATATTCCTTTTTTACAATATGTTACTGATTTAAATGATATTACTAAACCTTATATTCCAAAAAAAGATATGAGTGGAGGAATGCAGTCAGAAGCTAAAGATGTTGGTTTTTTAATTCATTATAGAGAAAATACATTTGTACTTCGTTATTATGATTTAGATAATATTTATTGGAATACATATACAACTTTAACTGATAGATTTACTTATGAAAATGTATATGATCCTAATGGACGTTTAATAAGTGTTAAAAAAGATGTTTTAATTCCAGCTGAAAGAATAAATATAGTTGGTTTTATGGTATTACCTAATGCTGGTCAACATATGTTAAAAGATGCTTTTACACCATCTAATTATAGTCAATCATTACTTCCTAAATATTTTAAGAAAATAGGTGATATTCAATCTATAACTATGTCAAAAGATGGTAATTATATATATATACAAGTTAATAACCATGGATTAAATCAAGGTGTAAATCGTATTTATATAGAAGGTACAAATTGTTTTCCAAGTATAGATAATACATATCATAAATCAGTAGAAATATATGATGATAATATTATTGCAATTAATGTAAGTAAAAAGAAAAAAATTAAAGATTCATCAAAAGAATCTAAAATGCAAATTTTAAGAGATGGAGATCAAGGTATTGTTTATGCTTTAAATACTTTAGAATATGATTTATATAAAATCGAAAAAGACAATGAAAGTATGTTTAATAATTATAAAAAACAATTTATTAATACTAATTATAAAGATGGAGAAGAATCATTAGAACATGTTAAAGTATATTTATTTGATGAATTAAATATACCAAGTGATAAAAAAGATGATTTTGAAAAAATCGTTCAAATGGTTGCACCTAGTTTAACTGATATTGTTAACATGGAATATAAAAATTTACAATTATGTGAAACTTATGAAGAAATGAAAAATGTATTGAAACCATATGATATTGAATTGTCAACATTAAAAGATGAACAAACAAAAATATTAATCAAAATTCTTGAAGAACAATTAAGAATTAAAGAAAAGTATATCGAAGAAGAAGGTAATGTTAAATCTAATATTATTTTTCATGAAAAAAATAAACAATATTTTGCCAATCCTAATATCTTTTTAGCAGATATGTATATTAATTCTCCTTTTATCCAAAAATATTATGGTAAATATTTAAATTATAATAAACCTCAAGATAGTATGTTAGGTCGTTTAAATTGGGTTACTAAACAAATTGACCAAGGTGGTTTATATTATTTATATGTATTATATGAAAATCTTGATAAATTTGAAAAAAATTATAATTTAAAAGATATTGCTATAAAACAAAAAAATATTAATAATAATTATGAAGAATTAGAAAAAACTCTTAAAAAAGAATTGCAAATTAATAAGAATAAAAAAAATAAATGTAAACTTTATACTTATGATGCATTAAAAATAGAAAAAGGTCAAAAAATAAAAGATTCAGATGATTCATCTTTAAAAGTTGAAGAAAATGATAAAGTTATTTTTTATTTATATGATGGTAATGTATTTTTTATGGATGATAAATTATATAAAGTAGAAAATGGTAAAAAAGTAGAAATAAATAATGAAGAACTTCAATTAGGAACAATGGCTTTAGTTGGTGATAAAATATATATTTTTAATAAAGATAAAGGTTGGGAAGAAACTGATATGATACCAAAATATCATGAAATTCGTTATTTATGTGAATTTGGAGATATTAATTTAAATGAAATTGATTTAGATTCATTAGATTGTATTTATAGAGAGCAAAAAGGATGTGATAGTCGTTTAGTTGCTAGATTAAAAGATAGATTAGAATTTTTAGATAATATTAGTGTTCAATATCAAGAATTGGAAAATTATATTAAAGATGAAAAATATAAAAGTTTTATTGAATCAACTATTGAAAGAGTTTTGTATAAATATTTTAGTAAAGAAATTGAAAATCTTGATAATGAAATTGAGCAAAGTGAAAAAAATTATAAAAATAAATTAGACAATGTTGAAAATATTATAGAAGAATCTTCTATTGAAGAAAATAAAAACAAAAAAAAGAATAAAGAAAAAGAAAATGTTGTTGTGAATGAAAATATTTTAGAAGAAAATAAAAATAAACAAAATTTAATTGAACTTAAAGAAGATAAATCTAATTCTCAAATCTTAACCGATTTTATTCATACTATTAATAATCTTTCAAATAATGATTTACAAAAAAATATTATTTATGAATTAATTGATAAAGATGGTATATTAATAGGTCAAAATGTTTTTTCTAAAAAATTTAAATGTAAAATGGTATGTGGTCATTATCATTATGAAAATAGAATATTTAAATCAACAAATGTTGATAAACGAGATATTATTTATAATGATTTAGTTTCTATTTTTGGTGATGCTGGAGAAGCTGATAAAAAAGCATATACTTGTAAAAATTGTGGTCAAGAATTATTATTATTAGATTTTGATGAAGTTGAAGGTTATAGTTCATCAGGTGCTTATATATTAAGTAGAAGTGTTTTAGAAAAAGATGAAATGGAAGAAGTTAAAACCGATGATGAAAAAATGTATTATGTTGATTGTGATGATATTGATTTTGAACAAATGTTATTAAAAGAAGGATTTACTTTAGACCAAAGTGGAAGAATGTCAAGATATTGTGATTTTGTTATTAATAATTTATGTAAAAAAACGGGTGTTAAAATAACTGTTCATAATTTGGTTGATATTTTAAGAGATAGTATTAATGCTATTCATAAAATTCGTTCTAAAGAATATTTTAAAGAAAGTCAAATCCAAAAATATATGGAAGATAAAATGCCTCGTCAATTTATTGAATCACTAAAAATTAAAGATGAATCAGGAAAAGACGAACTTGATAAAATGTACGAAAAATATAGAGAGTTAAATGTTCGATGTATTATCACTTCCAGATTTTTAATCTGTCTTCAAACTACTATACCAACATATGAAAGAAATTCAGCTGGAGCAATAGGTGGTTTTATTTCTTTTGATGGTGAAGATGGATTTAATTATTTAACTAACATATTAGAAAATCTAAGAGTTGAAAATACATCTTCTATTGTTTCGTTTAATGGTAGAGAACATACTAAAGAAAAAGAAAATATTGAACGATTTTTAAAAAAAAGTTATAGTGACTTTAGAAAAAATTATATTTCTATTAATGATTTATTTAGAAAAAAAAATGAATATTTACGAGAAATTAAGAAAAAGAAAACAATCATTTTAGATGGTGACGAACCAGATATTCTAAAAAAAGTAACATATCCTGAATTTCCTCCTTTATCAAGTGATTTTAAAAAAGAATTATTAAATTCAAAAAATGATAATTCATTTGATGAAAAAGCAAGAAAATTAATTGGAAGAATGTATTATGTTGGACAAGAAATTATGAAAATTGTACAACAAACTATAGAAAGTAGAGATTCGCAAGAAACATCTTTTGTTTTACCAGAAGGTTCTTGTTGTGAAGAATCTTTAGATGGTTATCAAGATTATTATACTTTTATTCAAATTAATTATCCTGAAAGAGAAAAAGCAGAATCAGTTTATCAATATATTGACGAAGCAAAAGAATTATTTATTTTATACAATCAATTAATAATTTTAGTTGGTTCCTTTTCTATATTTAGACTTAAAAATGCAGAATTTTTAGAACATGATATTAATCCTATCATTATGCCTAATCCTGATAAAACAACTCAAAATATTATACAAGAAATGTTTGAAAATTATGTTGATGAAGGAATTTATAAAGGTACTTTAAGAGAATATGTCGGAATTGGTATGGGTGCTAAAGATGTAAAAACTGGAAAAACTAAAAAAGAAATTTTAGATAAACAATACACTGTCACTGAATATAAAAAATTATTAAAAGATATAGAAGAATTAACAAAAAAAATACCTGCTAAAATTGACGAAGAAAAAATACAAAAAGAAAAAATGGTTCTTATTGAATTAAAAAATCAAGCTCAAAATAATTTATCTAAAAATATTAATGATTTAGTTGAAATTTTAGCTGTTGTTCTTAATAAAAAAACTGATGAACAATTTAAAACTAAATATAAAGAATTATTTAGAAATATGGGTTATTTTTCTAATTTAAGATTATTTGAAAATGAAGGTGATAAACCAGATGAAGTTATATCAGAACAACAAGCTAGAAGATATAAAATTAGAAATAAATTATATAGAGATGAATACAGATTAAATTATTTAAAAAAAGTTTATAATTTATATTTCCGTTATTATTTATCTTTTGTCCAAAATAAAATGAGTATTCAAACTTTAGTTGATAAAGTTAATGAAAAAATAGTTGGAAGTAAAGTTCAAATGGAAGATATACAAAAAGATATTACTGAAAACTATCTTTTCCTCGAAAAATATATTGAATCATCTAATAATGACTTTTTACAAGATTTATTTTTTGAACATGATTCTAATCAAATTAATAGTATTCAAGGTACTAATGATCAATACATTAATAATTTTAGTGAAATAATTTATTCTGACTTTAATATGGAAAATGCTTGTTTGGTTGTACTTAATTTACTTGTTTTAGAACTTAATAGATTTATTATTTGTAGAACTGACCCATCTCAAATGACTGAACTTACTTCTCGTAAATGTCAAATTGTTTGTGAATTTATTTTAGATATTTTAAATCTCGTAGAAAATGATCATAAAATGTTTAGTGGTTGTAATGATGCTATTCAACGTTTTAAAGATGCCATGTTAATTCATTATCTTAAAGAAAAAGCCAAAAAAATGCAAGAAGTTGAAGAGGGAGAAGATAACCAACTCCAAAGAATTCTTAACATCAATTCTACTAAATCTGGTGCTGGAACTATTGTAACAAGTGTAGATGATGTATCTGAACAATTAGATAAAGAACAATTAGAAGTTGATGAAACATTAAAAATGATGGAAAAAGAAGAAAATGCTAATGAATTCGCATCTTCTCATCTTAAAGATAAATTAGGAAGAGACCCTACTCAAGCCGAAATTGATAAATTTAAAGATGATATGGATTTAGGAGATGAAAAATTAGATAGTGATGAAACTATTGGTGTTATTGTTGACGAAGAATATGAAGGATATCAAGAACAATTAGGAGATATAGGTATTGGTGATATTGAACCTGAATAAAAAATGATTATTTATTTTTAATTTTATTATTTATTTTTTATAAATAATATTATTTATATTTACGTAAAATGCTTCCTTTAATTAAAAGAAGAAAATTTGAACGTGAAAAAGAAGAAAAAATAATTCAAATTAGTAATCTTTTCACTTTATTATCAAATTCTTTAAACTCTCTTTATGATGAACTTTTATTTATACCTTTTAATTTAATTAAAAAAAATCAATATAAAGAATTTAATAAATTAAATCATATTTATTATTTAGGAAGTTTATTAAATCAAGATATTGAATTAAAAAATATGAGTATTGAAGCTCATATGAATCATATTTTACGATTTTTACCAATTCATGGAGATAAATGTAGAATTGAAGATATTAATCTCTATATTTGTGCTCAAATTATTATGTATTTAAAAAAAAATCAAAATAAATATAATAATTTAATTTTTCAATTAATTAATCTTAAAAATTGTTTTGATAATGGAACTTATATAGATATATTTGAACTATCAAAAATTATTGAAATGAATGAGTTATTAAATAATTTATCTATTTAATATTTTTATTTTATTTATAAAAAAATGATTTAAAGAAAGATTTATATATTTAATATAGTATATTTATCAAACTTAATAAAAAATTAAACGTAAAATGGAAAATTTAGAAAATAATGAGGTAGTGGTTGAAACCAAACCTCAATTAAAATTTTATTTTGATCATGAACTTGTTAAACAACCTCTTAGTAAATTAAATTATTTAAAAAATCAAGTTGAATATTTAAGATCTTTACCTCAACCTGAACAACGTTCAGAGGCTTGGTATAAAATGAGAGAAGGACGTATCACTGCATCTGATGTAGGTACTATTTTAGGTTATTGTGATTATGCTGATCGTGAATCAGTTTTATTAAAGAAAGTTGATACAAATGCTAAATTTATGAAAAGTGCTGCTATGGAACATGGTA
>JACCDO010898421.1_pt1 | contig 14903 bp, 19 predicted proteins | sample 7446101 | NCBI WGS metagenome assembly JACCDO01 (sample SAMN15323440, study PRJNA562643) | freshwater metagenome | isolation source: river surface water | place: USA:Blue River Watershed | collected 2017-08-16
AGAATCTAATGAAGAATCTAATGAAGAAATAAATGAAGAATCAGATAAACTTACTAATGAAGAATCTAATGAAGAAATAAATGAAGAATCAGATAAACTTACTAATGAAGAATCTAATGAAAAATCATATAAACTTACTAATGAAGAATCTAATGAAGAAATAAATGTTGGTATAGTAGTTGATTCTTATGATAATGGTTTTTTATACAATGAAGTTTATAATCAAGATAGTAATTATTGTAATGATTGTAATGATTTATTCATTAAATGTGAAGACATAAATAGTTTAAATATTATTAATAACTGTTTATCCTCGGACACAACAATAAAAAAAGAGAAAACTCAAAAAAAAACAAAGAAAAATAGACAAAAACGAAACAGACGAAAAAATAAAAAACTTAAGCGACAACGTAGAAAACGTAATAAAAGACGTAGAAATAAATAAAATATTTATTAACAAAATGATACAAATAATAAGATTAATATTATCACAAGATAACAGCTCAAAAAATAAATTAAAATACATTCTAAAAATAAACAAAATTGTATGGTCTAAATTTCTAAATCAGTAATTTTTTTCTTTTTAGGTTTGTCTATTTTTTCATCAAGTTTTTCTATTTTTTGATTAGGTTTATTATTAATATCTAATTGATTTGTTTCAGTCATTTTAATAAATTTTTGTAACCTATATTCACGTAATAAATTTGTGTCTGTAATATTTGTTCCACCAATTTTAAAACTGGTTCCTGAAAAAATATCTTTTTTTTGTTTGTCTTCTTTACATTTAATTTCCTCTTTATGTTTCATTTCTTCTTTTCTTTTATTTTCTTCTTCTCTTCTAATTTGTTCTTTAAGTTCTGCTTCATAAAATTTATTAAATATATCAATTTTAATATCAGTATTAACAATATCAATGATTGTTGTATTTTCCATATCTGATTTTACTTCTTTAATTAATATATGATATATTGCAGTATCGTAATTTAGTTCTAAAATTTGGTTAGTATATAAAATACAATATTTACTAAATTCAAGTTCTAAAAATTTATCAAGATCAGGAATAGTGAAAATTTCTATTTCTTGTGGTTCAATTTGGACAAATGTACCTTTTGGAATATCTTGGACATATCTAATTGTGACAAAATCAGAACCAAATATTTGTAATTGATTCATTATATAGTTTGGTATAACTACACAATTTTCATCAGCAGTAAAATCAATAACACCACAATATGTAACTAGACCTAATTGTGATTCAATTAAAAAATAATAAGGGGGTTTAATTAAAGGTTCATTTATAAGATCAAAATGTTCTTTCCAAGTTAGTCCTTTAGTTTTATTATTAAAATCATTAGAATCATTAGAATTGATTGGTTGATTTAATTGAGCTAAAATATTATCAGGTAATTTTATATAATTAGAATATGATTCATATCCAATCGCTAATAATTGTATTTCCATATTATGAATTTTAATTAAATATGTAAATATTTTAATTAATAATCAATTTTTATTTAATAAAAGCTAATAAACCCATGGGGTCCCATGGAGGAATATATTTATATATTTGTTTAGTATATGATATTTCTTCATTAGTTAATAATGATTTAGGAACTATCCAAAAATAACCATATTCATCAATCCATTTTGATGTTAAAGAAAAATATCCATTTTCACCAGAACCAGTACCCCAACTATTTTCTGCTTTCCATCTTAGTGGTACATTTTGTTCATCTTTATAATAACCAACTAATATCACAGCATGATTTGGAGTTGATACACGTTTATTTAGGCGTTCTTCTTTGTTTAATTTACTATTAAAATTTAATAATGGTTCATAATTAAACATATTATAATCAGCAACACCTGATTTAAAATCTCTATCATTAGAAATATCACAACCAAAAAAGACAGGTGTGTCTGATTCTACCATTTTAAACATTAAATGTCTGATTCTTTCCATTGGTAAATTTAACCATTCACATCCATTAGAAAATTCACCAGAATAAAATTTATAATATGGATTTTCTTTGCGAGTATCGTTAGTTACTATAAGCCAATTATCAGGTTCGAATCCTAAAATATTAAGAAATCTTTTTGGATCAATATCTTTATATTCGAAAAGTGAATTTGTTGTTTTGTATACAAAATTAAATTTATTTGGTGGTTGACCTAAAAATCCTACTAAATAATCATATATTTTTGTTTTTGATGATTCAATAATTTCATCTAATTTATCTGGATTGTCATCAATATTTTTAAAATCATTCTTAATGTGCAAAGTTAAAAACATATTCATATTTCCAGTATTATTAGAATTATAGGTTTCAGGCATAACACTTCTTGGTACAATACCATATTTTTTTATTAAATTAGCTGCTATATTCCAATTACCACCATCATCTAAAATATTATCAAATAAGAAATCCATATATCTATCTTTGTTTTGATTATCTATTTTTTTCATTTCAGCATAATATTTTAATCCATTTATATATTTTTCATATTTATCCCAAAATAACAGGTAATTTTCACTTAACTGAAAATTTGCTGGTTCAGCATCTAGCTTTTTATTGGTAATAATTCTAATTAAATTAAAAGCAGCAAAAATCCAACATCTACCTGAAGATTTTTGATCAGTTATTGAATACATTGGTTTGATTTCTTTATTAAATAGTAAAGGATTATTGGTTACTTTTCTTTGGTCTAATGTTAAATTTGTTAAATTATTATTAATTAATATAGTTTGAAATGGTTTAAGATTTGGATATAAATCAGAAAAATTCTCCACTTTTTGATTTAAATAAATTATAATCAAAATTAGAATTAAAAATATAATTATCTTTTTTGTCATTAATTTGAACTAGAAAAAAATTGAATTTTTAAGTTTATTAATAATCCACAGTACTTTTATGTCCGCCCTACTCAAGTACTTCAATAATCATACCAAACAACACAAGGCGCCTATTTTACCCTTGTATACCGTATCTCCAGAACAACAAGACTTCGATCTGAATGAGGACACAGAAACTAATGTTATCAACAAAATGATTGTTAGTGCTGTTATTAGTATTACCTACTTCTTCAAACTCGCTGTTTCCTTAGATGATTATGCCGTAGAATCACCACCTACTGTTAAAGTCATTGTTTCCTCTGCTGAAACTGAAGGTCTTCCTCTTTACATCGCGGAAGTGCCTTCATATGAAGATTTCGCAAAGATCACACCTATACCAGGTAACACTGGTGGATACGAAAGTGATAACAGTAGTGCTGACGAAAACTGTTAAATCCATTCATCATCATCATTTCTCATTTCATTTATCATATCACTTTATATGTTGTGTTTTCGAATTAAATAAATTGAATATTATAATATTTGTTTATTTAATCATATATTTTTATGGCATTACATACAGCAAATGGGGAATTTAGATATGATAATGAATTTAATAATAAAAGTTTACATTTGTTAGTTAGTAAAACTTATGATGATTTTGTTAAAGAATTCAAATGGAAAAAATCTTATTTACCAAAAGGTTCTTATGGTTATGATAATATTGCTATGTCTATTGCTTATGTTATTAAGCACAATAATTTTACAGACATAAATTCTTCTGCTGAACAAGTTCATTTGGCATGGTCAAATAATTATAAATGGTGGAAAAATGTTAAACCATACATTTTATTACCTGATTTATATAAAAAACCAAAAAAAAATTTTAATGATAGTAGAAGAAATAAACTGTCTATGTTATCATACTCACAACTATCAAAAAAAGATAAAAATATAAATTATAGAATGGCCAATATAATTATCAATAACTATTTTGATATATCTAATATATCTTCTAATGAAGATTCATTTATTGATTAAAATTATTGAAAATATTATGCGTAAAATAACAAATAATAATATCAATAGTATTTTATTATGAATAATGAAAAAATATGTATATTATTTTTAAAGAAAGAAGATTTGTTTACTATCAATATTTCTAATATCATGTTTATTAAATCTTTTGAAGAAGCATACCAATATAGTAAATTTACACAATCTGTTTTACAAAGAAATAAAATATATTCACTAGAAGAAGCCCAAAAAACAGGTATATGTTGGCACACTAATGAAAATGTTACACCAATAACATATTGTCAAATTATATGTATTGATAGTGATACTATATGGAATGTTCTGCAGGCTTATGAACCAAATGATAAAAGTATTGTTTATAATATTTATAAAACTCTTAAAATAAATAAATTACTTCATATATAATACTTCTTTTATACCATATCCATTAAATATGATGCGGCTATGTCTATATTTTTTCCACAACTTATATATGCTTGAATACAATCTTCACGAGTAAAACCTAGTGATTCTAATAGCATTACATTATTCAAATCATCCTGTGTCATTGTTATTTGTTGGGGTGTTTCTTGATGTTGTATTTGGTGATTTTGTTGTGCTTGTAAAATTGCTTCATTATCATATGTTAACAAACCTTCAATTAGTGGCATTGCTTGTTCACTTGCCATAAAATTAATAAACGTCTCAAAATCATTTACAAATAAGTTATTCAGTTGAGGATGTGATTTAATAAATACAAACAAACCAACAACACCACCTTTTAATATTTGTAATACATCATTATTAATTCCCATTCCTGATTCTGTTGGCATATCAAAATTATTAGGAATAAATTGTTGGGTATTTTCTTGTGGTATAGAAATTGTTGGAATAACAGGTGTTGGTGTTACTACGTTTGTTGAAGTTGTTTGTGTTGTAACTGTTGTTGAAGTTGTTTGTGTTACTGGAGTAGTTACGGTTGTTGATGTTGGTTTTGAAATAAGTGGTTGTTTAATTTTGTTAGTCATAAAAATGAATGTTAATTTATCTTTTGAATCAGTTATTTCAAAATCAGAAATTTTTTCTTCTGGTTGAACAATTCGACCTTTATAAATTACCTTAATAGTATTAAGATCACGATTAATATCAGCAATTTCAAAGAGTTTATTTGTTGCTGATTCAATTGATTCATCGGTTGAAACGGTTATCTTATAGATTTTATTTGATATATTTTTAAATACGATTTCCATTAAATATATCAATTATTAATAAAAATGTATCAAAATCAATTTTTATTTATATTTTATAATCCATTGTCTAATTCAATATATTATGTTTATGTTTTTTGATTAATTTAATAAATGCATTTTGGAATTTGAAAAACTTCTTTTAATTCATAAGCTTTCATTTTACATAGTAAATTACATAATAGATTTTTAAATTTAACAATTTTTTGTTGAACTTCTGGTTTTTTAATTTCTTCTTCGGAAATTTGAATCTTATTAAAATTATCAATAAGAGAATCTAATGAATTATCTTTAATTTGTGATTCATTAATATTAAGTTTTTCTAACTGATTAATTAATTCATCCATTAAATATATAAAACATAATATTTTAATTTAACAAAATCAATTTTTATATAAATAGATTATAGTATAATAAATGGAATCACCATTTTTCCTTAAAACTAGTAACAATTTAACAAAAGATAATGTTTGTTTATTTATTAATTTTTATCTAAATCATCCAAAATTTACAGAAGACTTAATTTTAAACAATATTAATTTATTTAATAAATATTTAATTAAAATAGTTAGACACTCTAATAATTTGAGTAATAATTTTTTGGAGAAAATTAGTAATAAAAATAATTATAAAAAAATAATTCAACAACGTAAAAGAAAAGAACCAAAAAGAGATTTTTATTTTATCATAGAAAAATATGAAAATAAATAAATTATTCTAAACATATAGACCAAATGGGGCTTGATACTCTTTCTTACTCATAGATTCCATATGCTTAATGGCTTGAGTAATATCATCCATAATAATAGTCTTATTTGTAATACCGCTATTAAATGCTCGTAGTGCTTGGCATTGTTTAATTTCAGCAATTAGTTTTTCGACATCACCGCCGAAATACTTGAAATGAGTCTTTTTATCAACAAAGAATTTATCAAGTATAGATGTAGGAACATTAAGATCAAATGGAGTTTCCTGAATCTTGCGAACAAAAATTTCACGTAATTGAGGAGCCTCGTAACCTTTAATATTGTAATGAGAATGAAAACGACGTCTTAGACCTTTGTTATAACTAAAGAGACAATCTTCGATATCATCTTCATAACCAGCAATAATAAACATCATTTTGCCTTTATATTCAGATAAAAATTGGGTAATCATATCAATTGCTTCTTTTGAAAATGAATCACGCTTATCTTGATTTCCAAGTGAATATGCTTCATCTAAAAACAAAACACCTCCAACAGCAGATTCAAGTAGTTTTCGAGTGCGAGGTGCTGTTTGACCTAAATACTCACCTACAAGATCATCACGTTTAATTTCAGTGAATGTATCTGTTTTAAGAATACCTAGACGAACAAATACAGAGGCATAAATCTTGGCAAACTCAGTCTTACCAACACCAGGTGGTCCAGTAATAATTGTATTTAGGTATTCGTCACAACCTGTTTTTACATTTGGTGGATTTTGAATCCAGTAAATAATCTTTTTAAATAGATCATTTTTAACTTCATCAAGACCAACCATATGTTGAAGCTTTTCCAATGGATTAATCAAATAATGAAGGCGTTGAAGAACATGATTATGACGAATTTTAAACCATTTATCTTTCAGACTAATGATATCATTAATGTTTTTAATACCTCTTAAAGTCTCACTAACCTGTTCAGGAGTAAGAGAGTCTGAGTTAGGTTTAAAATTTACAAGAGTAAACCTTGATTTAAATGGTTTTCTAATAACAAAAGGACAGGTATCAGATCGTGTAATTGGATTACAACAACTAGAATCACCCTTCTGCATTGATTGTTGACCAAAAGGAGGACTAGACCTAATAATTGTAATGGTTGGAGTTAGTGTTGAACCATCCTTAATAAAATCAGGAATTTTAATTTCAGGCGCTTTCGTTTTAGATTTCTCTAATTCATCTTTAAGCTTTGACGCATTCTCTTCAGCCTCGATCAAATTTTTCTTCAAAGAGCAAATTTCCTTAAGATGATTTTCACATTGCTTTTTAAGGGTTTCATTTTGACCGCGAATAGAACTTATCTCTGCTACAGGGATTTGTGATAAAATAGCCATATTTTGTGCGAGCATCCAATTGGTATAAGTAATATGATCATATGGATAGGAAGACATTAAAATAATAACATTATTGTATAAGTATAAATATTTTTCAATTTTTTATATTTATAATAAATTTAATTTGCTTTAACAGGTGAAGATATGATTGTTCCATTTGTTTGAGCTGGTAAATACCATGTATAATAAGCAAGAGCAACAGATGCTGCTAATCCAACAACCCACATATACATACCCCATTTTCCTACGCCATTAACAGACCATAATGAAAAGAAGTAAATGGTAATAACAATACTAAAAATAAATAAACCAAATTTAGAACTTAACCCAATTTTTAGGAAATTTACTAAATCATTAATCATCATTGATGTTGGGGTCATAGATCCTCCAGTTTGACAAGATTCCATATTATCTAAATATAGATTTAAATTTCTTAATTATTTTTGAATAATAAACCAATAGTTTGTTTATTTACCAAAACTTTAGAAAAGAAAACCATTTTTTTGATTTAGAATTATTGTTGTCAGGAGTTTTTTCTGAAGTTGGTATTTCAGTTTTTGGTAATAATTGTGTGTAATGAACATAACACAGTTCACCTGATTTTTCATATCTTTTTAGACTACATCTTGTACCATCCAGTTTATTAGCACAACATCTTTGTTCATCTGAAAAAGTTTTTACTTTACGAATTTTTTTTGGTTCTTTTATTGGTTGTTTTGTTGGTTGTTTTATTACTGGTTTTTCATTATTTTTAACTATCTTATTTGTTTTACCTGGTGTTAATGAAATATCATACTTATCATGACCTAGCATAGTGAGTTCTGGCATTAGAGAATATTTTATTGCGCCACTATTTGTATCATAATATGTACCGGTATTATTATTTGCTAATTGAGCAATTGTAAATATGTTCATTAAGTATATAATATAAATGAAAAAGTTAAAAGAATCAATTTTTTAATATCAAAAAATTGAAATTTTTTTTTTAACCCTGTTACTAATAAATATTTATGGTCAATTTAACGAATATTATTATGATAGTACTTGGGTGTCATATTCCTGACATCCAACAATACCGTATACAAAAAGCTCTTGATTTTGTATCTATACCTCAGGTTGATTCTTCTGTTTGGTTTCTTACTGGAGGTATCAAAAATGCCATTGAAACCCATGTTGAAACGGTACAACAATCAGAAGCATCAATTATGAAATCATCATTTAGTTCAGATTTTAATGTAATACTAGATGATGGAGCACGTAATACTGCTGAAAACTTTGCTAATTTTAAAGCATGGTTTACTGAAACATTCGCTGGCACTACGACTTTACCACAAGTTGTTATTACTACTTCAGCATTTCACAAACAACGTGCCGAAAAGATTTTCCAAGGTATATTTCATGATCTACCAATAGATCCCACTTGGAATTTAAGTGAGTATGCTTGTCCTACATGTTGGTCTGATGAATTTATTCACATGAGAAATGTAGAGAATGATGTTAAAAAAGCACTAAATCGCTAATTTATTTATAATTTTTACTCTAAATTTAAAAATATATTTAAATTTTATTTAAAAAAATATTATCTTATTTAGAATAATTAAACAAGTATGAAAACTAGTTTTTTCCTCTCTTCTCTTGCCCTTCTCGCTGTCAGTGTTAATGCATCAATATTCCAAAGATTTTTAAATTGGGCCGAAACACATTCTATTGATATTTCTGATAGATTTGTTCAAGAACATGTCTACAGCAATTGGATTGTTAATGATAAATATATCGATGAAATTAATGGCAAAAATCTAACTTATCAACTCGGACACAATGCTTATTCTGGTTATTCAACAGATGAATTTGCTGAAATTATGGGTTTTAATGGTCAAAGACCAAATAATCTTAGAGGTTATGTTCAACCTATTAGTGATTTATCATCTTTACCTGCATCAATTGATTGGAGATCAAAAGGTGTTGTAAATCCTATCAAGGATCAAGGTCAATGTGGTTCATGTTGGACTTTCTCAACTATTCAAGCTTTAGAAAGTGCTGTAGCAATTAAAACTGGTGTTTTAAATAGTTTATCTGAACAAGAATTAGTTGATTGTGATAATCGTGCTAATGGAGGTAGTGATCATGGTTGTAATGGTGGTCTTATGGATAATGCTTTTAACTGGATTAGTAAAAATGGTGGTATTTGTTCAGAAGCTGCTTATCCTTATGTATCTGGTACAACTAAAACTGCTGGCTCTTGTCAAATGAAATCATGTTCTAATGTTGCAAATACTGGTATTCTTAAACATGTTGATATTCAAACTAATTCTGATAGTGCAATGATGACTGCTCTTGCTCAACAACCTGTTTCTGTAGCTATTGAAGCTGATCAAAAAGCTTTCCAATTATATTCTTCTGGTGTATTTACTGGTTCTTGTGGTACTAATTTAGATCACGGTGTTGGATTAGTTGGTTATGGTACTATGGATGGTACTGATTACTACATATTAAGAAACTCATGGGGAACATCATGGGGTGTTAGTGGTTATATGTATTTAGGTCGTGGTAATGACCCAGCAACTGGTAAGGCATATAATAACGGTGCTGGTCAATGCGGTGTTTTAGGTGAAGCATCATACCCAGTTGTTTAGATTAATTCTTTTTAATTATGCTTTATAATTATATAAATAATTATTTTATATAATAATATAGTAATTGTTATTAATGACGTTTCAACCCGTTATTCCTACAAAGTACAAAGGTATGGTTGTTGCACAACTATTTCCAAATAAATTTATAAATAATGTTATCACATTATCTGATAGAATGAAAGTTGATGAGCAAATATTTATGACTACAATGTATACTAAAAAAATTACATTATGTATCGAAGTTAATGATAATCCACAAACTATTTCAGTTCATTCTCCTGATAATAAAAATTCTATTGAAAAATACAAATTTAATAATTTTTTTAATGTTTATCAACGCGATGATAAAATAAAAAATTATGAATGCTTAAATATTATTGAGATATTAGATGAATAAAGAAAACCTACACGCAGTCCTACATTGATAGAAATTTATACTTCTAAATTTTTAACCGATGTCTTTTTTGTTTTCTTTGTTTTTTGTGCTTTTGTTTCTTGACTATTTTTATATGTTTGTTCTTCAATTATAAATTTATTATATTCTATTTCTAAGTTTTCTTGTGTCATATTTTTATTTAAAACATTAGTAATTACGGATTTTTGTGCTGGTGTAAATACAAATTCTCTATATTTTAGATAAGATACAAATTTAGTGATTAGGTCTCTTAGTTTTGTGTCTTTAGGAAAATTAAAAACTAAATTCTCTAAACAATCTTTTCTAGGATTAAATTTTGTTATTAGTAATTCCATAACACGTACATTAGATCGATATTGATTTTCATCATTTCCATAATAAGAACTCCATCTATGTCCTAATATGTTATTTATATGTTGAGTAAAAAATATTTCTGGGTCTTTCCATATAATTGGTAAGTTTAACATCATTTCATAACATTGAATCACAAAATTGTTAGTTTTAGATTTATTACAATATCCAGTTCCCATAATATCAATAAGTTTATTTAGATTATTAATATTAGGTATCTTATTTAATTCGTCTTGTGATAATTCAGCATATCTATTATAAAAATAATTAACTAATATTTCACTAACAGTTTGGTTTGATCTATAATCTATTAATTCACGACGAATAATATGAAATAATGTTGGAACATATTGTGTATTATTATGTGTTCTTTGATCTATTACTTGTAAAATATTAACACCAATAGATTCTAATGTTTCAAAAACATCAATATTATTATTTGAAGCAGCACTTGATAATATAAACTGATAAAATGTTTGTCTTTTTTCTGGGGTGTTATAATATTCAGGTTGATTTGATTCTAACCAATTAACTATGTATTTAAACATATGATGACTTTTAAAACATACTGTTCTATTTACTAAATTTTGTATAGTATCTTTAGTTTTTGGCATTTTATCAAATAGTATCGTAAATAATTCTTGACAAACAGTTTCATTTGTTAAATTACAAAAAATTTCTTCTGATGTTACAAATAAAGGATGTTGAATCATTCTATTTATATAATATTTATTTTTTTCATTTTGTCCTGTACAATAATATTCTATAGCTGTCCCGAGACCATTTTGACTATTACGATATTTCCATATTTCTAAGTTTGGATAATTTAATAAAATATCAAAACATTCCAAAGATCGATATTCTATTGCTTTTGATATTAGTGAATTTCCACTTTTCAGTTGGTTTATTAATTCTAATTTTTTACCCATATGAATAAATTTGGTTAAACCATCATAATCATTAGATATTACCATTTTAAATAATTGTGTTTGATTTGACATTATATTGTAATACTTATAAATTTTATAAATTAATTGTCAATTTTTTTAAGTTTAATTTCATTATTTAACACTTCCTTCATTTTTTCAACTAATTCATCACCTGAATTAGAATTACATTTTTTGACGATAAGCGTAGTCTCTTCCTGAAAAGTAAGCTCAGCTTGGTAAAGATGAGTTGTAAAAACATTAAATTTCGAAACATTTTTTGGATGGTTAATGGTAATTTTAATATTATCTAAATGTGATATGTTGCATTTGAAAAATTCATTAAACTGGTTCAAATTTTCTAAAATATTGGAACTTAAAGTTCTTCTATTAATGAAAATACAGGATCTTAATTTTGAAATCATTAAAGTATATTTAACTTTTCAATATAAATAGTAAATTATTCATTTTTTATTTTTCTATTTAATATAAAAATAAAATTTATATATATTTATAATAATTAAATGGCACATATATTTATTTTTCATAGAGATATAAGATTAAATGATAATACCACATTAATTCATCAATTAAAAACACTAGAAAAACCTATTATTCCTGTTTTTATATTTCCACCTGAACAAATTAATCCAAAAAAAAATAAATATTTTTCTAATAATTCTGTTCAATTTATGATTGAATCATTACATGAATTAGCAGATGACATTAAAGATAAAAAAGGAAAAATGTATTTTTTTAAAGGTGATACACTTAAAGTTATTAAAGCCATACATAAAAAAATACATTTAGAATCCATCGGTTTTAATATTGATTATACTCCTTATGCTAAAAAAAGAGACAAAGAAATTAATGATTGGTGTATAAAAAATAATGTTATATGTCTTATGAAAGAAGATTATGCTTTATTCGATTTATTAAATGGACAAACAAATAAAGCTGATAATACACCATATTTAGTATATACACCTTTTATGAAACATGTATTAAATGATCTTAATGTAAGATCTATTGATAAATTTAAATCATTTAAATTCGAAAAAAATAAAGATCTTGAAGATATTAGTTATCATATTGATTTGGATCAAATAGATTCTTTTTATAAACCTAATCCAAATATTAATGTACATGGAGGTAGATCTAATACACTTAAGATATTAAATACATTAAATAATTTTAAAGAATATACTAAGAAAAGAGATATACTTACTTATAAAACAACATTTTTAGGTCCATCATTACATTTTACTACTTGTTCCATACGTGAAATATATCATAAAATTCATGATGTACTTGGTAAAACTTCTGGTCTTATTAGAGAATTAGTTTTTAGAGATTTTTACATGAATATTATTCATAATTTTCCACGTGTACTACAAGGACAAGTTAAAGGTAAAAACAAAAGTTATAAAGAAGAATATGATAACATAGCTTGGTCATATAATAAAAAAAATTTTGAATTATGGTGTACAGGTAAAACTGGATTTCCTGTTATTGATGCAGCTATTAGACAACTTAACACAATAGGATATATGCATAATCGTTGTAGAATGATTGTTAGTTCGTTTTTAACTAAAGATTTACATATTGATTGGCTATGGGGAGAACAATATTTTGCCACTAAACTTGTTGATTATGATCCTATTAATAATTCTCAAGGATGGCAATGGTCTACTGGTAATGGTACAGATGCTCAACCTTGGTTTAGAATTTTTAATCCTTGGACACAACAAAAAACATATGATTCAAATGCTGAATACATTAAACAATGGATACCTGAATTAAAAGATGTTGACGCTAAAGATATTCATAATTGGTTTAAATCTGAAATTAGAGAAAAATATCCAAATACTAAATATCCAGCACCTATTATTGATCATGATTTTGAACGTAAAGAAACAATAAAAATTTATAAAAATGCTTTAGACTAGTTATAAAATTATATAAACATAATTTACTAATAATATACCATATGAAAAACTTTATTAACTTATCATCTCGTGTTATAAATAAACTGCATATTGTTGAAATTGTAAAAAATAAAAATCAATATAATATAAACATGTCTGGGCTTAATATAAATGGTTTTATGTGTACTATATTTGGTAATATATCATCTTATGAAAAAACAATTACAATATGTGAAAAAAATAACAAACAAGATTATGATATAATAACAAATTTTATTAGTAATGAAAGTAAAAATTGAAAATAACATTTTATTATTATATTATAAATATACAATAATGGATAAATATGTCAATATGTCAAATGAAAATACGATTAATAAAAGCGAACTTAAGACATTAGTTATTAGTATTTTACAAGGTAAAAGACCTCAATGTTTAGAAAACTTTAGTAAAAAATTTCATACTAGTAGTTTAACATTTCATGATTTAAATACAAATACTGTATCTAAAATGATTGAAATAGTTAGTTCTTCTGAAAATTTTAAAGATTATGTTTTGTCACGAATTAATCTACATAAAAATAATAAAATAGATATTGATATACATATTCAAAAATCTAATAACATTCTATCATTCTATTTAATTGGTCCAGATTTAAAATATTATCATATGCACTTACTAAAAATAATTAATCAACCTAAAACTGGAACAAATCATTCTAAATGGTATAATTGGTCAGAAAAAGATAATTTAATAAGTATGGCTGTTAATCTGAGATTATTAGAATTATATTTATGGTCAATAACATTAATAGATGAATATGAAACGAAAACTATTGGTGTTTTAGGTTTAGAAGTTCCATTTACAATACCTAAAACATATTCTGAGGATTCATTAATTATTTCTTCATCTAATATTTTATCTGAAAACAATCCAACAAAAATATCTCAAGGAATTTTTTATTTTGGTAAAAATGGTATGAGTAATGATACAACTAAAAAATTATTAGATAATATATTAGTACGTTATTCTCATATCGCAGTAAATGTATATCCAGATATAATTATGGATTATAATTTAGATAAATTCATTACATCAACATATAACTATGCTATATGTTGTTGGAATAGACATGCTAGAATTTTGATTAAGAGAGTTAAAAATTGTGATATTTTAATAATTGATCCTTGGATGGATGGTCTACCAAGAAAAATTCAAGTAGAAATTCACGCAGTAAATGGATCAAAATATAAAATTGGTTTTCTATCTAGAAAAGTTAAAGATCAAAACAAAGAAGGATCATGTGTATTATGTGTATTTAGTAGATTATTATACTTAGTAGAATATCCGGATATTAAAAAAAATCCATTTACACCAATCCCTGATTTTTATGCTTATATGGTACATTTATTATATCGTGAAATAACAAAATCATAAAATCGTTTAAAATGTATATAATTATGTATATAAATATATA
>JACCDO010297181.1_pt1 | contig 14902 bp, 16 predicted proteins | sample 7446101 | NCBI WGS metagenome assembly JACCDO01 (sample SAMN15323440, study PRJNA562643) | freshwater metagenome | isolation source: river surface water | place: USA:Blue River Watershed | collected 2017-08-16
TCACTCATACTTACTCACTCATTCATTCATTCATTCATTCACTCACTCATACTTACTCACTCACTCACTCATTCGCGCTTTGTAGGCATTACTATGAGATATTCTACTACTCGCATCACTTCTTCATGGTGTTCTTCATCGTGGTGCTGTGGCACGGCACGATGGCGTGGTACTTCATCATCGGCGGGCTGATTCTGTGGGTGGTTGACCATGCCATCAAAGTGACGAACGCGGTAGGGACGCAAGTGCAGTTAGTTAACATTTCTAGTATCGGCAATGCAGAAGGAGTGCATCTAGAGTACACTACCAAGCAATTATCGATGTACAATATTGTCTATAATGCAATACTGGCTGCGGTCACTGGGGAGAGGAAGAATGATGCTAATAGGTGCGGATGCTGCAATTTACTCACTCATACTTACTTACTCACTCACTCACCTATAGCGAATCATATGAAATGGGTCAATATTACTTCATCAATATCCCAACCATCTCCACGTTGGAGTGGCATCCCTTCAGCATCTCGTCTTCACCAGAGGACGTTGTCACAAGTCACCACATTAAGGTGATCTACTAGCACACAATAACTACATACTCTTTCTCGCTCACCCACTCACTCACTCACTCACTCACTCACTCATGCTTACTTACTCACTCGTGTAGAATATGGGTAATGATCAATGGACCGGTAAGCTTGCTAAGCTCACTGGGCTCTCACTCACCGAGTTAGCGCGCACATCAATCATAATCGACGGTCCCTACGGCGTCCCGCTCAACCTCGACTCGTACAAATCCCTCTTGTTCATCGCGGGCGGAATAGGAATTACCCCAATACATTCTTGTCTTCGACATCTATATTTTGCCATGAGGGATGGCAACAAGAAGTACGCACACATTGAGCGGGTGCGACTTATCTGGCCATCGAGATCGAAGGCGATCAACGACATCTTCGACGATACTTGGAGCATGTTACTCAGTGATAACATTGTGAATAACGGTAATATTGTGTTCTCGATAGAGAAATATGTAACGACCAAAGGAAGCAGACCAGATATAGCAGGGGAGATACATGCATTAGCGAAGAGTCGTAGCGATGCTGCTGGCGCCTTGGTGTTCGCTTGTGGACCCGTTTCATTAATAGAAAATTGTGAAAAGCTCACAACGCAGTACAACGTGGCATTCAAACACGAAACGTTCTTATTGTAATTAACAAAATAAACAGATTAATACATTAATGGCGATAGAAACGCCGCACACTTGTGTGCTCTTCGACTAGCAGTAAAAAAAGACGCACGTGCGACTCTGTTATTGCAAATACCGCGTCAAATTACCACGTTTTCATTTCTATTAATTTTGCAATAACATCACGAAATACCACGGGATCACGACCATTTTCAATCAAGCAAATGCCTAATAATAGGTCTCTACTCGTATTAACGCAAAGATTCTCGCATAAATTGCGTGCATATACCTCTAATAATGGATCGTCTCGTTTTCCCAGCATTACTTGCGTATAGAATGTGTAACCAGCTTCGAACGAATCCTTCTGCTCGTACCAACTGGATATCAACGTGCCCACCTTTTGCAATTGTGTTATCAACACAAATACCTTGTTGATGAAAGTGAGTAAGTTAACAAGCGAATGAGTGAGTAAGTAATTTAGAAATCAAGGAGGTCATATAGTGTGTGATTGAAATACCTTATTCGCATAGACAGTTAACACGATATCTGTACGGATTTCTTCGCCCGACTCGAGACTACTAATAACCCAGCTCTGAGTTTGCTCCATATTGATAATGCGGCGCTTTACTCACAACCACACTGTGTCGCACAATTTATATGTCGCAAAATTTGACTCAAAAAAATACAAAAAAGGTGTGGATCCAGGTGTCAAATGAGAAAAGAGAAAGATAATTGACGAAAGAGATGCTTAGTTACACGTGGTGGTTGAGTCATGCGGCCGCAATAATACGGTCGCCTCTAGCGGTTACACGCGATTTCTAAAAACGTGAACGCGACGTTATTTCCATTGAAACAGTTTGCTTCCAGCCGCATACGATTGCCTTCTTATCTCATTATTCGCACCAGTGGAGGGATCACGGGCGGGTGGTTGCAAGGATCCACGATGATGCACCGCATTAATTGCCTTCCTTGAATTTGCGATGGATGCAGTTTGCTTGGGTGGGTACTCATCATCATCCTCGTCACTGCTGAAATCATCAAAGCTAGGTACATCGACTCTCTTGCTGGGCAATTCTTGCGGATACGTAATTATAGAGATAAACTCGTTCGTTGGTCTTGCCATCCTCGTCACTACTTTGCTGCTGCTGGAGGCTGCGGTGTCCACAGCCAAATTGACTGGTATTGTCGTAGTATTAACTACGCTAATGGCGCTGGTAGCGTCATCGTTATTGCTGTTTGTGTTTAGCTCCTTCACTATGTCCAAGGCACTGCTATCATCATCACCATCATCATTATTATCATCATTATTATTATATTCACGTGTTAGATCATCAACGACATCGGCTTGTGGGGTAGGCGTGCTACCATACGATTGGTGAGCTTCATCGGTAATAAACGGCTTGTCAATATCAATGGCAAGTGAACTTATTTCATCAACAATACAATTCTCCGTGCTATTATTACCTCCTTTATGATTAACATCGGCTTCACCGACGCTGCTACTCACATCTAACACTGTCGTCACTTGTGCCGGCGGCAACTCATCCACCTGTCCACGCACACCATGTTGCTGCATTGAAGACTGAATAGCCTCATTAGAGTTATCCATCCCACTTTCCTCACTATGACTGTCACTATTCTCACTATCACTGTCACTATTGTCACTGTCACTTGAGCCATCATTCTCTCTTCTGTGTCTGGACAAGTCCAAGAGCCTACTTTGCTGCATGCTCGCTAGTGGCGCCACGGAGCTCAGCTTGAAACTGTCCCTACCGGCGGTCTTGACTATCAACTTGTTCCATTTATCATTGGTAGACTGCAAAAACTTTAGAATTTCAGCTCTATTACTCTCGTCGATATCCCCGCCGGCTTGCAAATCGTCATAGCTCACTCCTAGGCGATCGAGCTGGTTGAGTTGGTCGGCAATCACCAAGAAGGATGACAGCGATTTCTTCACCGACGGAACGATCGACATTTTCTTATTCTTCACTATACTACGTACGATGGTCTCGTGCCTTTCAGGTACCACCTTCTTATGTGCAACGGCTTGCATGAGTGCCGACACGTTACGAGTGATGATACTGCGACTACGTATAGTCCTTTTGATCTCTTTCAAACGGATAGTTAACGGTAACGGGATCTCATTGAACTTTAATTTTTTCCATAGAAGATAGTAACCGTATCTGTAAACCCCGTTGAATGCGATGAATATCGACACCACGAGGGACAGGATAGACAGCGTCGAGAACCTCCCATTGAACGTCAACGTGTTGTTAATCAGTTGAATGGTTATTTGCGGTATCGTCTCTAGCAGGAACTCGAAGAATAGGGATTCGTTTAATACCGTCGCATCTAGTTCAATTTCCTTGTCGAAATCACTTGATTGAGTCAAGTAATAGAAGTACGTATTCCACACCTTCCCTATCGCTAACATTTTGGTTTGGAATAGCAGCAAACCGATGGAAATCCATATGATTAGAAACAGGAGAGCCATCGCATACCACACTGCTGCCATGGCAAGAAAGCCCAGTTGCAGCACGATCAAGGCTATCCATAATAGCCAATAAGCAAACAGTTTATCGGCGCCATCGTGGGAGTCAAACGACAGACTGGATCGCTGTCCGTTAACGAGAGGGAATCCATTCCGCGATATAGTCAACCAGATTAAATCGCACTCCAACAGCTCCGTCATGATGAACTCCTTCAACGTGGGTCTGGCACCAAGCTTAATGAGCTGGTAAAGGTGCATCAATGATGGCAAGATGAAGAAGCAAACTGCACTTATAAACAATTCCAAATTCCAAAATTTCATAGATAATATATAGATCAAGTCGGTGATAATATCGAGGATTGGGAACAACGTCAGCATGAACATGATGTACACATTCTCCCCCGCGAATACCAATGATGACACAACGATAATGAAGACGACCGCAATGAACGTGTAATACGCGGCACTTGAAGTATGCAGATATATGCAATGACAGTCATGCGACCCTTCTTTGGTGTTCGCGGTGAATGCGGGACACGCTTCGCAATGATCCGATCCAATCGCATTGTTGTACGTGTCGATCGGGCAGATTGTACAGAGATCCGCATTTAAGGTGTCGGTGTAGTAGCCGATGGCGCATTGCGTGCAGCCAGTACCACCGTCTTGCGACGAGCCAATACCACATGAAGGTTGTGATGTTGGAGTTGAAGTGGGAAGTGCAGAGTGACTAACACCTACTACATAGGAAGACACACTGACTCCCGACACGGAGACATTCATAAAATATGAGCTTTGCGCCTGCATATCATTCAAGATTAGGGCGTTACTAGCAACGAGAGCACTTTTTAAGGAGCTATACACTCCGCTGGTACTATTATCTGCGTCGATATAAACCGGATTGACGCTTAATCCAACGATTATTCTCAGGCGTTTCGTGAGTAATTCACGCAATAATCGACGTGATGAAACATCGCTTGGTACGACATGAGTGACGTCATCTTCCCGTAGGACATCTACGTACGTCAGTAATGCCTCTTTGAAGTAAGTAAGGTGCATCGGGTCTGACTTCCAATCAATTAAATCAATGTATTCATACTCGATTGACACGTTGAACGATAAATATTCTGCATATGCAGAGGTTGGAAGTGACGTGGGTTGAGACGTCGGTAAGGAAGACGGTTGTAAACTAGGTTGTGCAGATGGCTTACTCGTCGGTGATCTGGAGGGTTTTGATGTTGGTTGCCGTGTTGGCTGCCTACTTGGTTGTCCTACGAAGATTTTATTACGATGAGAAAAGTATGGTTTGGACGAGGAATCATCATACCTGTTGGTTGCCGTGTAGGCTGTCGTGTGGGCTGACCCGTAGGTTGCCTGGTGGGCTGTCTACTAGGTTGTGATGTTGGATTTCCGCTCGGTATTCCACTTGGCAAATTAGATGGAATCGATGACGGGTGTGACGATGGAAAATTGGTTGGTCGCGATGATGGTTGACGAGTAGGTTGGCGACTTGGTTGACGAGTAGGTTGCCCTGTTGGTTGCCGTGTTGGCTGCCGTGATGGCTGCCGTGATGGCTGGGAAGACGGTGATGAGGAGGGACATACGGATGGTGTATAACTGGGCAATGAAGTTGGATTTCCACTAGGTTGACCTGATGGCTGCCTAGTTGGTTGCCCAGTAGGCTGTCTAGTTGGCTGTCTACTAGGTTGACCTGAAGGCTGTGAAGTAGGGTTGGATGGCGCTGCTGATGTTGGGTTTAAATTAAGTGACGGTGCAAGAGTTGGTGCCTGTGAGTGAGTGAGTGAGTCAGTAAGTAATTAGGTGAGTAAGTGAGTGAGTGAATACCTCGGTGGTCGTGGGATTCGCTGTAGGTAATAACGTTGGAGATGATGTACTTGGTTCTCCTGTAGGTAATGATGTTGGTGTACTTGAGGGCTGTCGTGTTGGTTGTCCTATAAGAGTAATGAACGATGAGTATTAGTAAATTAGTGACGTATGTATCAAGGATTCAAGGCAAGTCAAAAGAGTAATAGGAATCGTACCTGTTGGTTGCCGTGTTGGCTGCCTACTAGGCGCCCCCGATGGCTGGGCAGTCGGATTATTTGATGGTCGAGACGAAGGAATACAGGATGGATTACTAGTCGGGTGAATTGTAGGGAATGATGTCGGCATACTTGATGGTTGTCGTGTTGGCTGTCCAGTGGGTTGATTCGTCGGCTGTCTACTTGGTTGACCACTTGGTCGGCCACTTGGTTGACCACTTGGTTGCCTACTTGGTTGTGATGAAGGTTGCATACTGGGCAAGCTTGAAGGCTGGCCAGATGGGATTGATGAAGGGCAAGATGAAGGTATATTGGTAGGAGCACTGGGAGCTATCGTGGGTGTTTCCGTTGGTGAAACAGTCGGAGTGATTGTCGGTATGGCAGTTGGCGCTCTCGTTGGTGCATTCATTGTTACTTTCCGTATCCGCTGATTATCAACGTCAGCGATGTAGACATTTCCCGAGGAATCTACGGCGGTGTTCGATGGAGTGTATAATCTGGCAGATGTTGCTGCATCTCTATCACCACCGAACCCACCTGAGGTGCTGCTACCCGCAATCGTGGTGATTAAGCCAGTTGATGAAGTAATCTTGCGTACGCGGTGATTCGTTTGATCAGAAATATATAAGTTCCCGCTAGAATCTAAAGCGAGTCCTCTAGGACCATTCAATGTAGCGGATGTCGGGGCACCATTATCACCACTATAGCTAGCACTACCTGTACCTGCAATCGTTGATATAATGCCCGTTGTAGTTACCTTGCGGATACGATTATTGCTTCTGTCAGCGATGTACATATTCCCCGATGAATCCAACACAATAGAATATGGACCATTCAACGTAGCACTTGTCGCTGCACCATCATCACCCGTAAAACTACCAGATGTACTACTACCAGCAACTGTTGTGAGAACTCCAGTTGAAATGGTAATCTTTCGGATTCGATTGTTCCCTGTATCAGCGATGTACACATTCCCCGATGTATCCACGGCTACAGAACGTGGTCGGCTGAATGTAGCAGATGTTGCTTGACCATTATCACCACTATAACTCGTGACACTACTGCTACCAGCAAGATTAGTAACGATTCCGGTTGATACTGTGGTTTTGCGAATACGATTATTGAACATGTCAGTGACGTATATATCATCCGAGGAATCTATAGAGATACCCCAAGGATTGTACACCATAGCCGATGTTGCTGGACCATTATTACCACTATAACCTGCTGTGCCATTTCCCATAACCGTAGAAATCATTCCAGTTGACACTGTAATCTTACGAATTCGTTGATTACTATAATCAGTGAAATAAACATTACCTGATGAGTCAAGTGCTACTCCTCTTGGACCCTTCAACGTTGCAGATGTAGCGGCAATATTATCACCATTATACGCAACCGTACCATTACCAGCAATAGTCGTTATAATATCCACAGCAATACTGTTGCCCACTATCAGAGCGATAATAATAACAGCAAAAATCATCTAAGAGTGGTAAGTAATTTCAGTTTCCACTGCTACACTCTCTTCTGTTCTCTATTGCACACTACTCCTGCGTCTATCGCGGCTGCGCTATTTTCCCGCAGTTTCCCACTACTATTCACAGTCGTCTTCCTCACAAATCTTCATTTTGTTGCTATTTTCACGTATTTTTTACAGTTTTCCTACCCCAAAAATGGTTTCAACTGCACCAAACCCGGAACTGATCGGGGCTCGCCCTAGGCCGCACCCATTGCAATAACCGTTTTTTTCATGAATCAATTCCAATAGAATGCTGACGTGGCTGTTGCCGTTACGACGTTGAACGGCCAGTTAGTATGCGGTCATTTACGAGCGGAACAGCGTCACCACGTCGTTGAAATAAAGAGATTTCAGTGTACAAATATACGTAATTGTTACATAATACTACAATCTTTGTCCTGCGCATCTACCCCCTCCGCTAGTGCTTCTCCTACTGGCTCGTCCTGCTCCCCGTCGTCGGTAGGAACTGCGATGTCGTCCTCCTCCTCCATTTTACTACGTTGAACAGCTTGTCCCACCCATTTCGATATTTCTTTGGCTAATTTTCTGTTCTCTTTCTGCTTGCGTTGCACTGCTTGCGTCGCTTCATTCAGCATGGAATTGCCCTTTTCACTATCGTATTTCTGTAATTTCTTGGCGTCTTTAACTGCCATGTTGCCGTGACCAGTAGCGATGAATGCCTTAATTCGGCAATAATACGCATTGACCAACCATTTTACAGTCTATGAGTAAGTAAGTGAGTAAGTAAGTAAGTGAGTGAGTGAGTGAGCGAGCGAGTAAGTCAGTGAGTGAGTGAGTACATTACTATCAATAGCTCCTCCCGCTTCACTTTCATCGCTAGTGATGAGTGTGATTAGAATGGTACAATAGCGAATCAGCCAACCAAATTTCTTCAGATTCAAGTAGCATTTGACGAGGTTAGAGTACAGCGCCAACTGCAAGTGGTAACCGACATCCCCGCTGTCAATTGTCACCTTCGGGTTGATGACTGGGACGACATTCTTGATGTCACAAATTTCTTCATCCTGGTGAGTGAGTGAGTGAGTGAGTGAGTAAGTAAGTAAGTAAGTAAGTAAGTGAGTGAGTGAGTGAGTGAGTGAGTGACCTCATCATCAAACATAACTTCTATTTCTTCATTATTCGCGATGTCCGCTGATACTATACCGACCCTCATTTTCAGCGATTGTGCAGTTGATTGTGGAATAACTAACACTCGCGAACCAATTTCAAGCGGCGAATTGTATTTCTTTTGCAGATTATCCAAGCTTTTTGCATAGTATTTCACTGCGGACTCGTAATCTTTCAGTTGGAACAAACAGTTTCCTTGTTCCTACGCAACATTTAGGTGAGTAATTTTAATAACTAAGTGAGAGTGAGTGAGTAACCTTAAGCGTGCTAACACTAGACTGTTCGCCACCAGCCGCTTCTTCAAACGGTTCCAAATATTGAATCCTTTCAATAACCACGTTATCTTCGTCTACCAAATCATACGTGTTCGATCCCTCATTGTAGTATGCGATGGTGGAGCGACGGGACGACTTACGCGACGCGTCAAATACTCGAATTGGTGCCCCAATCTGGTACATCGAGTGATATTTTCTTGCTTGCTTACTCCCTTACTTACTCACTCAAACACTTACACTCACTTTTACCTAGTACCTACCTGGCATGGTTTTTCGCCCAATTTTTAAGTGGTACCGGTGTAATACCGGTGTGTGAAAAATTATTTTCAAAATTATAATGAAGAAGTTGTTATCATTAAAAACATAATAATTATTTGCTAAGAGGCTGCTTGGATTTTTTGGTGTATTCCTAGAAGAGAGTGAGTGAGTGAGTGAGTGAGTGAGTGAGTGAGTGAGTAAGAGAGTAAGTAGTAAGTGTTACTCAAGTAAATGAGTGAGTAAATGAGTCAGTGTAGTAATCAATAAATATAAGTGTGCGCACCTCTAGGTCATGCAAATACTTAATGTGCTCGTTTAGTGATTCAATCCACTTATTTGTGACATTCTCGTTGCTTGGATCCAAAAACTCGATCAATAAACTCCTCTGATCGGGACTTGGCGCAGTTAACACAATTTGTTTTGTAAATTTAGATTTTGTAATCTTGTGCATGACTTTGTAGTTCTTCAGCACGAGACTGCCCTTTTCATCTTCGCCAACCAAACTGTATGGAGCTGCCTGTTGAGCGTACCAGGTTAATTTACCTAATAATTTTTATTTAAGTTAGGTGTGTAAATATGTAAGTGAGTGATTAAGTGAGTAAGTAAGTTACTTAGTAATTGGGAGTGATTGCTAAAGAGATACAACAATACCTTGACTAAGAACAAAGAATCTCTTCCTCCACGTCGTATATATCGCCCCTTCCTTCCTCAGATATCCACATACAACCCCTATAAGATGTGACGTAATCAATGATCCACGTAGTAATAATGATGCGCGTAGTAAGCGGTGATGCAGTGCATACCTGGCGGTGCTGGTTGTGCATCTTTCCCCTGGTTATCGACTTTAGGAGGTTGCAATGTTAATTCATCCTGTGAACTATTACGCGAAGACGAGCAACCCATCTCTAATTACTCACTCTTACACTCACTCACTCACTTGCTCAGTGACTCACTCTTAAACTCACCACGAATCCTTACTGGCTAGAGTCTACTAGACTCCCGTCTGCTCTCCAAAAATTATCGCCGGTACCTGTGCCGGTCCTATTAATCCCTTTAGTTGAAATCTATTCCCTGCTGATTGACGACACGGAAAGAGGTTTTTAATGTGTTTTAACGTGTTTCTTTAAAGTACAAAGCTTTGAATACATAAGCCACTCTGTGGTCCTGTATGAAGAGGCCTGTCGCATTGGTATCACTTCCGGTGCACTACATTCATCCGTTGGAAAAATTCAATTTGGAATCATTCCTCGTTACTGTGTCACGCACATCGCAATTACGTAATGCGCCTCCTTATTCTCGACTCCTCGCATGTCTTTCCACCGGTACTGTATTTTGTCGCGAAATTTAAGTTTTTAAATTGATAGATTTTAAAATCATTGTTTGGTATATAGTGGGCGAAATTTGTATGTATTATTGGGTTTTTGCGACGTTTTTGGTGGCTGCGACAAGTGCATTAGTGTCTGCATCGGACGGTCTACGCCAGAGCCAACTCACGCACCAGCACACTCACCAAAATGAACAAAATCACCAACACACAAAGAACCAGCATCCGTATGGTGTAAAGAGGGGAAATCAGTTGCTGACGAAGAAGGTGAAGGCAAAAATACCATTAACTCCTGAGATGATTGAAGAGATAGAGAAGAGGAAAAAGGGGATGCAGTTTGGTCGCCATGGCGAGGAGAATGTGGCGAAGATGGATCATTTACGTGGTGGCAATGAGGATAACCAACTCAATAAGAGCCATGTATTAAAGGTACTCATTTATTGTATACATTGAACACTTTTATTCACGCACTATATATAAGGGAGTAGCAAGACTTGGATATCGCCAAGATATTGATAAAATCACGCGTGTTCATGGTAAAGAGTATCATAATGTCATGTTTTCACTTAAAAAACGAAATATCGATAAAGTAAAGAGAATCGCACTCGATGTATCGGATCCCCGCAGTCTGACTTACGGTAAGCATATATCGAAGGAGGAAGTAATGGCATTAACTCACAATCCAGAGGCTCTTGATGCAGTAAAACAATATCTAGAACGTTTTGATGCGAGCATTACCATTGATGATATTACTGTCAATGGCGACTACGTCCATGTTCGCGCACCAGTTGAAGTGTGGGAGAAGATGTTCAATACAGAATTTCATCATTATAAAATTACTCACCACGATAAAAGTGTTGAGCATTTTATGCGCACAGAAAAATATTTCTTACCTATTGAAATCGCTAGTCATGTCAATGGAGTCTTTGCTACAACGGATATGCCATTGCCAAAGAAAAAGACGCACATGTCTAGCATAGCTGAGCAGCGAGTAATCAACGAGAAACTCAGAGCAAATGCATATGATCCAACTATGTTAACGGCATTAGAGTTCGTGTATCCTGCGGTGATCAACACCGTGTACAACATAACCAGCAACATCGGCAGCAGCAGTGTGTCGCAAGCCATCTACGCATCTATCGATCAAGAGTACAGCACCGTCGACTTGAAGAATTTCCTCTCGTACTTCAATATACCATCCGATGCAGTCGATGACGTGACCTCGCACCAAACTAAGTATTGTCCCGATGGAAACGACTGTGCGGAGAGTAACCTGGATGTGCAATATATGATGGGAGTGTCGCAGCAAACCCCGATGACGTATTACTACACGAATAAATGGTGGAGTTGGTTGTCGGTTGTCGCTAACATGACTAACCCTCCTGATTTGTTTAGTATTTCGTATGGTGCAGAGGAGGAGTATATGACTGCGGCGGAGATGGATGCATTTGACGAAGAAGCTGCAATATTAGCATCAATGGGCATAACATTACTCGCTGCTACTGGTGATGATGGCGCACCTGGTTCATCAGTTAAGAATGCTTATAGTTGTCAGTACTCGCCGCAGTGGCCAGCTAGGTATCACCTCACTCCCCCATTCGATTCACCAATCATTAATTTACTAGCTTTATAGTTCGCAGTACGTCACCGCGGTCGGTGCGACCCAAGGGCCTGAGGCAGGCAAGCCTGAAGTAGCATGTAGTGGTGCAACTAACGGTATTATTACTACCGGTGGTGGTTTCTCCAACTACTTCGAAACACCCACGTTTCAACAGCCATTTGTTGACGCGTATCTAGCCAATAACTCCCCGTACCAAGGGTTCAACCGGCAAGGCCGTGCATATCCGGATGTAGCCGTTATGGGTCGCAATTATTTAATCGCGTTGTCATCAACTGAGTTATATCCTGTTTACACTGGTTTGTTTGGAACTTCCGCTAGTTCTCCCACGTTTGGCGCCATGATTTCATTGGTGAACAGCGCTAGAGTCAGTGCGGGGAAATCAAAAATTGGGTGGTTGAATCCTGCTTTGTATTATTTGAAGTCCACCGACTCGAATGGTGTCATTTTCAACGATATTACGGCTGGCAACAATAACTGTAATGCGTACGGGGTCGTCTGTTGCGAGCAAGGGTTCACTGCGGTCCCTGGCTGGGATCCAGGTATGGCATGCTAATTTACTACACTATCTAGCGATGTAACACACTTACCTACTCACTGCTTAGCGACTGGATTAGGTAGCATTGACTTCGTCAACTTCAACGCGGCGATGCTGGCGCTCGGTGATATGGCTGACGATGACCACGCAACCACCTTAGACGTGCCTACGGTGGCGCCTACCGTGTATAAGCCCACTACAAAGCCAACGAGCATCCCTACTAGCTCCCCTGGATTTGTATCATTAACCACATACAACCCCAACGATGGGGATTGCACTGCTGCGGCATCCCTTATTGAAGCATACACACAAGGTGTGTGTATTCCCTTGTATAACAATCGCGGGGAAGAAGCAATGAGTGGGATGTGGACGTGTAACGGAGATGGCGAGTTAGTAGAGACGCTTTACACTAATACCGAGTGTCAATTCCCTGTGGATGATGGAATATTCTACGAGGGATGTAGCTTCCAAGCCGATTTAAACTCGTATTACGGTGGCTACTATTACGGCTACAACTACTACACCTCCTCCTCGAGCTCCTACTACCAGGATGACGACTGGGATACGCAGTACTACTACGCCAACATGCCCAATATGACGTACGGGGCGGATGACGTCGGTTACAACTTCAATTACACTCCCTATAGTTTAAAATGTAGTAATAATGGTGTAACTGACGCGGATTATGATCTACCAACGGGTACGGTGTACACTTTGTTCAGGGAATACGCTTCGAATGACCAGACGTGTGACGAGGCGACTCTGTCCACGTACACCGCGTACAGCAACGACGCCTGTATCTATTATGGAAATGGATATTTCTTACAATTTGATGGTTTAATTGTCAATTTTTATTTTGATGACGATTGTGCTACGTACACTAGCTTCTCCGTTACACTCGGCAGTAATTGTGTGTCGCCATTCGATGATGATGCGTCGTCGTCATCCACGTCCGTTTCACCCAGTTATTACTATGGAGGGGGGGAGAATTATGGGTTGAGTGATACGATTAATTCCAATTGGTTTGTGTGGCCAACGATGGTTGGTGCGCCGTCCATGACTCCAACCGAGCAGCCTTCCTTGCCGTCGGGTACCTTCCTTCCTTCCTCCCTCGCTTATTTGCTTCATACTCACTATTTACCTAGAGGGGAATCATGCTGATTCGAGCAGCGGGTTGTCAGCCGGTGGCAAGGCAGCTATTGGAGTAGTCTTTGGCTTACTTGGCCTTGCTGGTATTGGTACTCACTCACTCACTCGCTTACTCACTTACTCACTTACTCACTCACTCGCTTACTCACTCACTCTCTCGCTCGCTCTTACTAGCTTATGGGTTTTACTACTGCCAGAGGCAGCAAAAGGTCAGATTACTGGGCAGCAATCCCTCGTTATCTACCGGGGACCCTTACAAGGTCAGCATCGTCAATGCATAAGTTAGGACATAATCCCTGTTTTATTTGTATTATAATTGCTGTGAAATGCCTTCATTTCTGTCACTTACTCACTCGCTCACTCACTCACTCGCTCACTCTGGCGAATCAAAGATATTTTTAGGTGTGGAAATAATTGTACCGGTGAATTTTTTTGGTTTTATGACCAAGAACCAGGTGAGTCAAAGTGTGTCACGAAGAGAGTTCGTGTAAGAATGAGTGATGACTGGACCGCGTCATTCCAGTACGCCGAGCTTGTGCTGGCGTCGTTGGTGCCACTGCAGTTGGTGCTGGTGGCGTTTGGTGGAAGACTGTTCATCAATATTGGTGGAATTGGATTAGGATTGGCGTATATATTTGATATTATAGGGATAGGTATAGACTGTATCCATTACTCATTAATGCGCTTACTTACTTACTTATTCACAGTCGAAATCACGATTCTGTTATTGATCCTCGTGGCACTAGGACTATGGGCATCATTAGTATATGCGGGTACTTACTCATTTTTTGCATTGAATCACTTACTTACTTACTTACTTACTTACTCACTCACTCACTCACTCACTCACTCACTCACTCACTTACGCCCTCAGGGAGGTTATTGTTAATGGAATCATTCGCATATTTTGCCATCCTTATTGCAATGGGAATTGTTATATTTTATTCATACATTATAGTATTAAGTCGCTTTAAAACAGTTTTGCATGAATTTGATTCGTTATTTTACTGGTTTGAAACCTTAATCTTCACCACAACCCCGTTATTGGCAAGGTACTCACTCACTCGCTTCCTACGTCATGCACGCACTCACTCACTCACTCACTCATCTAGTATTATTTTGACATGGTTTTTATGTGTTGAAATCCCTGTCATTGATATGTCATACTGTTTCTGCATGGTTTATTTTGTTTATATGTATATTTTCGCGCATCCTCGCAAGTCTTCGCACCCTGATTTGAGGAATATTGTAGGTACTGTTGCAAGGCTCACTTACTATTATTCACTCACTCACTCACTCATACTCACTCATTCATTCACTCACTCACTCACTCACTCACTCACTCACTCACTCACTCACTCACTCACTCACTCACTCA
>JACCDO011326572.1_pt1 | contig 14901 bp, 11 predicted proteins | sample 7446101 | NCBI WGS metagenome assembly JACCDO01 (sample SAMN15323440, study PRJNA562643) | freshwater metagenome | isolation source: river surface water | place: USA:Blue River Watershed | collected 2017-08-16
GACGTGTATATAATGATAAATTTTATGATACTGAAATAAATACAGGGGCTAGAGTAGGTGGTTTACATAATAAGTATTTAATGAGATTAATTAGAAAATTAAAAATGCCTTATAAAAAATATAATGAAAAAATTAATATTATTTCTAATGAAAAAATTAATTTAAGACAAATAGTTAAAAATATAGTTAAAAAATATAACTCAATTCCACAATATGAAACAAAATCTATGACTGCAAAACAATTTATAATAAAATATTTTGGAAAAAAACTCTTTGAAGAATATCAAAGATATATCGAATATACAGATTTTTTTGAAAATTCAATTGAAACATATATTAAATTATATCCAATTGTTGATCATATACCATCAGTATCTCAAAAAAATTTAATTAAAATTGATTGGAATTTATTAACCTTAAAATTATGTGAATATATCAAAAAATATAATGAAATTAAAACTGATTATAATGTTAGAAAGATTATATATAATGATAGCCATTATATTATAAATAATGAATTTAAAGCAAAAAAAATAATCTTATGTGTCACCATCAACCCATTAATATATTTAATAAAAAAATCAAATTTAAATATAATTGATTATTCAAAATATCTTGATTGTGTTGATTTTTTAAGAATATTTACATATCATAAAGATGGTCATAATTTAAAAATAGATAATTATAATATTGTTGGTGGTTTATTACATAAAATAATTATTGAATCTGATACTGTTTTAACTATGGTAGAAGTAGATAGTTTAAGAACTCGAGAATGGAAAAAAATTATGTATGACAAAGAAAAAGTTATTAGAAAATTAAAATATGAATATAAAAAAATATTTAATAAAAATATTAATATAGATGATGTTAAAATTGTTTATTGGAAAAATGGTGTACACTATTATAAACCAGGTGAATATAATTTAAAATCACTAAATAAACAATTAATTCATCCTTATAAAAAAATGTATGTTTGTGGTGAAATTTGTGGATATACTCAAGGATGGGTTGAAGGAGCACTTGAATGTGTTAATAAAGTTTATAAATTATTATAAATCTTTTTATAGAATTCTACATAAATATATATAATATAAAATTAATATATATATATGGGATTAGAATTTACATATAATAATATAGCTATAGGCAATACCATAGCTTTACCTATTAGAGATATACAAAATGCTGGTTTGAGTATAATTTGGGGAGATGGTCATACTGATAATAATGTTACAACAGATAATCCTGAACATACATATACACAAAATATTAACGGTTCTTTTACTATAACTGTTAATAAAATGATTGGAGGTGATTTTCTTTCATTAATTAGTACTAATGATCTAGAAGTCCCCTTAACTAATATAAATAAATTAATATCTGTTAGTGGATGGAATGATTTTGGTATAACTAGTATGCAAACTGCTTTTGCTGGAGCATCTGCATTAACACAAGTACCAACAACAATACCAGCAACAGTTACTGATATGTACGGTATGTTTTTTTATGCATCATCATTTAATCAAGATCTATCAGGATGGAATACATCAAATGTTACTGACATGAATGAAATGTTTAATGGAGCATCGGCTTTTAATGGAAATATATCAAATTGGGATACATCATCGGTTATTAGTATGTCTGGTATGTTTCATGATGCAACAGCTTTTAATCAAGATATATCAAATTGGAATACATCAAATGTTACTAATATGTCTTTTATGTTTAATGTAGCAACAGCTTTTAATCAAAATATTACAAGAAATAATAATAAATGGAACACATCAAATGTTACTGATATGTCATTTATGTTTTCTCTAGCATCGGCTTTTAATGGAAATATATCAAATTGGGATACATCATTAGTAACTAATATGAGTGCTATGTTTGATGATACAGCAGCTTTTAATCAAGATATATCAAATTGGAATACATCAAATGTTACTGATATGTCATATATGTTTAATTATGCAACAGCTTTTAATCAAAATATTACAAGAAATAATAATAAATGGAACACATCAAATGTTACTGATATGTCTAATATGTTTTCTGAAGCAACAGTTTTTAATGGAAATATATCAAATTGGAATACATCAAATGTTACTTCTATGTCTTCTATGTTTTATAACGCAACATCTTTTAATCAAGATATATCAAATTGGGATACATTAAATGTTACTGATATGAACAATATGTTTCGTAATGCAACAGCTTTTAATCAAAATATTACAAGAAATATTAATAAATGGAATACATCAAATGTTACTAATATGTCACAAATGTTTTATGATGCAACATCTTTTAATGGAAATATATCAAATTGGGATACATCATTAGTTGAAGATATGTCTAATATGTTTCAAAATGCAACAGATTTTAATAAAGATATATCAAATTGGGATACACATACTGTTATAGATATGACAAATATGTTTTCTGGAGCATCATCTTTTAATCAAAATATTACAAGAAATAATAATAAATGGAACACATCACAAGTTGAGAATATGTCTGGTATGTTTCGTAATGCATTCGCTTTTAATGGAAATATATCAAATTGGGATACATCATCAGTTACAAATATGTCAGATATGTTTTATATTGAAGATTTAGAAAATGGAAGCGTATTTAATCAAAATATATCAAGTTGGAACACATCATCGGTTGAGAATATGTCACATATGTTTCATAATGCAATAGTTTTTAATCAAAATATATCAAGTTGGAATACATCATCAGTTATAGATATGTCACATATGTTTCATAATGCAATAGCTTTTAATCAAGATATATCAAATTGGAATACATCAAGTGCGAGTGATATGAGTGATATGTTTAATAATGCAACAGCTTTTAATCAAGATATATCAAATTGGAATACATCAAATGTTGAATATATGAATGGTATGTTTAGTAATGCGATATCTTTTAATCAAAATTTATCAAATTGGGACACATCAAATGTTACTGATATGTCATTCATGTTTTATACTTATGATGAGCAAAATACAAGTGTATTTAATGGAGATATATCAAGTTGGGATACATCAAGTGTTACTAATATGTCATATATGTTTTATGGAGCAGCTGTTTTTAATCAAGATATATCAGCATGGAATACATCAAATGTTACTAATATGTCATATATGTTTTATGGAACAGCTGTGTTTAATCAAGATATATCAAATTGGGATACATCAAATGTTACTAATATGTCGTATATGTTTTATTTAACAACAGCTTTTAATCAAGATATATCAAATTGGGATACATCATCAGTTACAGATATGTCAAACATGTTTTTTGGAGCAGGAGTTTTTAATCAAGATCTATCAAGTTGGGATACATTATTAGTTGAGAATATGTCAAATATGTTTGCATATGCAGAAATTTTTAATCATGATATATCAAATTGGAATACATCACATGTTACTGATATGTCTGGTATGTTTAATAATGCAACAGCTTTTAATCAAAATCTATCAAGTTGGAATATAACATCTGTAACAAATTTAGCAAATTTTGGAGTAAATACATCAATATCTACAAGAAATATATCAAATATATTAAAAGGTTGGAGAAATCAAAATGTTCACAGTAATTTAACATTTGATATCGGAGAATTAATTGATGATGAAATAAATACATCAATATATAGTGATGCAAGTTCTGCATATAATTATCTAAAAAATACTAAAAATTGGACTTTTGGAAATGTAACAATAATACCAAATGGTACTAATATAAGTATAAGAAATTTACCACAACAAACTAAAATAGAATTATTATTAAGAAATGAAGATATATCATATTTTAGTTTATATTTACCAAGTAAGAAAACATTAATTTATACACAATAAAATTAATAAATAAATATTATATAATAATATATGTACGATTATATTATTATAGGTGGAGGTATTTCAGGTTTATATATTAATTATCTTTTAACTAAAAATAATAAAACTTTATTATTAGAAAAAAATAATTATTTAGGTGGAAGAGCACTTGATGTTAAATTTCATGATTCTTATATAAAATTAGGGGCTGGTATTGCAGAATTACATAATAAACATTTATTAAAATTATTAAAAAAATTAAAAATTAAATCACCTAAATTTGATGGAAGTATAAATGTTATATCTAATGAAAAAGTTAATATAAATAAAATGATTAATGATATTAAAAAAATATATAAAATAACTCCATATGAAAAAATAAAAAATATGTCTGTATCTGATTTTATTATTAAATATTTTAGTCAAAATTTTTTTGATCAATATAAAAAATATGTAGAATATACAGATTTTTTTGATTCTTCTATCGAATCATATATTAAATATTATAATATAAATGATCATAAACATTCTGATTATGTTATAATTTATGTAGATTGGATGTTATTAATAAATACATTAATAAAATACATTAAAAAATATAATCAAATAAAAATAAATTATGAAGTAACACAAATAAACTTTGATAAGGATACGAATACATATATTATAAATAATAAATATCAAGCTAAAAACATTATATTTGCTACAACTATTAAATCTTTATCAAATATAATAAAAAAATCATCAATTCCAATAAATATTAATTATAATGATTATATAGGATATGTACCTTTTATTAGAATATACACATATCATAAGAATGGTCATAATATAAATGCACAAAGATATAATATTGTTAATAATAAATTACACAAAGTATTATTATTAAATGATAAAGTTCTAATGGTCTCTTATTCTGATAATGTTAATGCTTTGTATTGGCATAAATTTATAAATAATAAAAAAGAATTAATTAATAAACTTAAAATTTCTTTAAAAAATATATTTAATCAAGATATTGAAATTGATGATATTAAAATCGCTTTTTGGGAAGAAGGAGTACATTATTATAAACCAAAATCAGGATTAAAAGTTAAGGAAATAATAAAAAAACTTAATAACCCACATGAAAATATATATGTATGTGGAGAAATGTTATCAACAAAACAAGGATGGGTAGAAGGTGCTATTCAGAGTGCTAATGATATTTTTAAACTAATTAATAAGTAAACTAATTAATAAGTAAACTAATAAACATTTAAAAATTTTATTGTTTCTCATAAAATAGAATATATGCTGATCCATCAATTATTTCTGATTCTTTTTCAACATATGATACAGTTGAATCATTAAAATTATACCATTTTTGATCTAATAGATTTTTGCAATGAGCAACATAATGACCACCATTTAATCCACCACTATGATTAACAGTAGCATAGAGACTATATTTATCATGAAGAGGTTTAATTGAACTTTCAGCAGATTTAAAATTTAAATCTTCAAGTGGAAATTGAATTAAATCATTAATCTTTCCACCTATCATTCTTAAAAACATATTTTGTGAATTTGGTGTTCGTGAATTAAATCTCTTTAATTGAATAATGAGTTTTGGTGGTAATTGAAAAATAGACATTTTTTTAAGAGCTTTTCCTTCTGTTTTACATTTATCGCATTTATAATTTTCTACTACTTCTGGTTCACAAAAACGACTAATACACTCTTGAAGTGTATTAAATACATTACCATTACTATCAGTTAATGATAATTCAAGAATATTAAATGTTTCAAAATTAATATTTAGATTATTACAATTTACACATTTTACTTCTGATGTAAACATTCCTGTAAAAATAGTTGTAATAATTGAATGATTTTTTTCAAAATAATTTTTCCAAAATTCAATTGATTTTATAATAATATCTTTATCATAATTGTCAACAACTAGTGAATTAATTTTATTTATAAGTATTTCTTTATTTTCATCTGATGCATTTTTTAATTCTTTAAGTAATTGTCGTTTCTCATCATAATAATTAGAAACATCACGAGATACTTTAAATTTTTTAATTTTAATATCTGTTTTTGTTTCTTCATGAACTCTATCAAATATTCCATATAAAAGTTCTTCACTATCATGTTGCTGGAATCCTTCAAATTTAGGACAATAATTTCCAATAACCTGTTTTAATTTTTTTGGTTTAACAACACAATTAACATTCCACATAAGAGTAAAAACTTGATATAATGAATATGTTAAACTATCTTTAAAATTTTGTTTTAAAAGAGTTTTTTTTGATTTAATAAATTCTTCAAACTGTTCTTTTGTAATGTGTGGATTTAATTTAAGAATATCTTTGTGTTTGTCAATTTCAAGTTGTGTAATTCCATGTTCTAATTCATATTTAAATTTTCCTTTTTTAATATATATATTAAAAAGATCTGTGGCGAATAAACATTGTATTACAGAATTCATATAACATGTATTTCCTAGATTACCTAGTCCAGATAAACCACGTGAATCATTATTATTAGACATTATGTTTATATATAATTTAATATGGTATAAACCTTAAATTAACTTTAATTCTTATATATTCAATTTTTTATATTTAGTTAACTAATTTAGTTAACTAATTTATATTTAGTTAACTAATTTATATATTATTAATATATGAGTATTTCTAAAAATAAAATAATAGAAGAATTTAAAAAATTACAATCACAAATAAAATTTGATATAGATAATACTTCTGGAAAAATAAAATTAATAAATCAATATAGATTAAAATCTATTTCTACTGCTTTAAAAGTAATAGAAAAATATAATAAGAATACTATATCAGAAAATAATTTACCAGAAATATTAAAATTAAAAGGAGTAGGGCAAGGCACAATAAACAGAATAAAAGAAATTATAACAACAGGTACTTTAAAAGAGATTAAGATAACAGAATCTGATAAAAAATATCTTAAAATGATAGAAGAATTAGAAGATATATATGGTATTGGAAGAAATACTGCATATAAACTTTTTAAAGAACATAGAATAAAATCAATAGATGAATTAATAAAAAAAGTTAATAATAATGAAATTAAGGTTTCTGATAATATAAAAATCGGATTAAAATATGTAAATAAATTGGATACACATATTCCAAGACAAGAAATAGCTGATTTACACGAATATATTTTAAATATGCTTTTAAAATTAGATGTTAATTATTTTGGAACTATCTGTGGATCTTATAGACGTCTTAAACCTTTTAGTGGTGATGTTGATCTTATAATAATTCATCAAGATTATAAAAAAATAAATCAAACTCCAAAAGAAAATTATTTAGATAAAGTAGTTAATAAATTAATAGATGAAAAAATTATAATAGAATCTCTTACAAGAACAGATGTCAAAACAAAATATATGGGTATATTTTCTTGGAAAAACTCAAAACCCAGAAGAATAGATATTAGATTAATACCTTTGGAAAGTTATTATGCAGCAACACTTTACTTTACAGGATCAAAAGATTTTAATAAAAACATGAGATTAAATGCAATTGCACATGGATATACATTAAATGAATATGGATTATTTGATGAAAAAGAAAAAAAGTTTAAAGTAAATTCAGAAAAAGATATATTTGATTTATTGGGAATGGAATATATTACTCCAGATAACAGATAATTCTTTTTAAGAGATTATGCAAAATGTTTTTTTATTGTTTTTAATAAATATTTTGACATAAATGATGGTTCTACTGGAATGTATTTTAATATAATATATTTGAAGAATACAAATTCAATAATACCAACGCCTGTAAAAATTATTATATTTTCAATAAATATATTTTTAAGTGGTAATTTATGACATAATAATTTTGATGTAGCTATTATTAATATTAACATAATTATTAACAGTACAATAGTTATTTTCATACTTGAATATACAAAAAAATTATTTACTCTTCTTGTATCATCTTCTTCATTATATAATTCAGATAATTTTTTTAATTCTTCTTTTTTTATATAACTATTCATTATTTTTTTTTGTTCAGGTGATAGATTTTCTATTTCTTTATTAATATTTTCATTTATTAAATCTGTTATTTCTCTATTAATAGCATTTGATGAAATTTTAGATATAAATAACATAAATAAAAATGCTAATATCGTAAATATAAAAATTATATGTACTATAATATTTACCCCAAAATTTAAATAAAATTTATGAGGAGTACATGATATATTAGAATTCATATATTATAACTTATAAAAAAATATAAATATCTTATATAAATATATAAATGATTACAGCATTTCATGTATCAAATATTATTATGCATATTATATTAATTTCTGTATTTATAGGTATATTCTTTTTTACATATGGAGCATATTTAGAAAGAACTATTATTAAAATGCAAGTTGAATATTTAATAAATGATTTAATTGGTTCTATAAAAGTATTTTTACCTAAATCAGATCAAGTAAAAGAACAAATAAAAAACATAAATATAGACGTCGATGAAAGTGAAGACCAAAAAGTTAGAAATAATAATAAATTAACTAAAATTAAGGCATTTATTGGAATTTTTATTTTAGTGACTATTGGTATTTTTATAATATTGGCTGTATCGAGATTAATGAATAGAGAAAAAATGACTCATAAACAATTTTGGTTAAAATTATTAAAATATAATATTATCGCTATATTTTTTATAGGTATAACTGAATTTGTTTTTGCATCATTTTATGTAAAAAAATATATGTCTATCAATACAAATAAATTAAAAAAATCAGTTATTGATAATATTATTACTCATCTTGATGATCAAGATAAAACTATGAGAGATAAAATTACAGATAAAATAACAGATGAAATTAAAGATAAAATTTTAATATAATTATATTTTTTAAAACTTATTTAAAATAATTTTTTAAATATTCTAATATTTTTTTTAAATTAGTTACTTTATAATTTACATCATAAAGCTCATTAACATTTATTTTAATAGATTTTAAAACTTTATCTTTTTCTTCATTTAATTTTCTTGAATAATCTCTAATAAAACTTAAATATGGATTATTTGATTTTTTATAATGATTAATTATCTTTTTAGATGCTGCTTCTATTAAATCAATTTCTGTTAAATCAGGGTTATTTACTTTTAATTCTACATACCATAAACACCATGCTAAACAATATCCCATAGGATCTCCTAATTTTCTATATTCATTCATATGATCATTACTGACTGATTGAAATTTTGTTATTTCTAAATAATCATTTGGTCTATAATATTTAAATTTCTTATTTAATGCTTTTGATATTTTATCTTTTAATAAATTATCTAAATATTCTTCATCATTTACATCACTTATACCATATGGTTCAAATCTTCTTATACTATTATCCTTTAAATCTACTATTATCATGTTTGCATGTGTAAATTGTACAGATACTATCAAACTTATTTTTATCATTATAAAACGTATTTTTTTATCTTTTGATAAATTTTCAATTATTTCAAATAAATCTTTATGCATATAATGTAAATTTCTATCTTTCCATAATATTAACCATGGTGTTGTTGGATATAAATAACTTAAAGACATTGAATATATATCATAAATCATTTGATAATATTTATCATATCCTATAGATTGCATAATCAAATCGTGATTATCATGATTATAATTTTTATCAATATATTTTTGATAGGGTATTGCTAAATTATCATATTTTTTTAATAAATATAATACATAAAATATATTATGAAATACATCTGTATTAAATAATCCAGTATTATATTTTTTATTTGATTTTATAATATCTATATCAGATTCAACATTATTATGATCTTTTTTTTCTATTGAATTTATAGATTTATTTAATTTACCAATATCGTCATCTTTTTTATTTTCTTTCTTCTCTTTTCTTATTTTTAAATATGACTCTAAAAGTTTACGAACTGTTAAACCATCATTATTTGGAAAATCTATATCAGAGGTTTCAACTAATATTTTTATTAATTTTATTGCTTTTTTTTCTAAATCTTTATTATTATTTCTATAATAACTAATTAAATTATCGGCTAAATAATGTAATGGTGTATTTTTATAATTATCTATTATATCATATTTTTTATTATGATTTATTAATATTTCAGCTAAATCTAAAAAATCATTATTTATTGCAATATTTAATGGTAAATATTCATTATCAAGACCTCCATACATAACATCAGAACTTTTTTCTAATAATAATTTTGTAATCTCTATATTATTTTTAGTAACACTCATACTTATTGGTAATTGATATTGATCATTTTTAATATTAATTCCTTTATTTTTGTCTATAAAATATTTTGCAAGTATATTTTTATTTAAATATATTGCATACATTAAGGGGGGAGATGATTTTGGTTTATTAAATTCTATTAAATCAATATTATCTTTTAAAAATTTTAAATATACATCTTTATCATTATCTTGAGATTTTTTAATTAATTTAATAATAATACTATCATTCATAAGTGATACATTATTTAAAACATCTTTATTTTTTTTCATAAAATTAAAACATTCTAAAAAAGTATCAAATCTATCAATACAATATCTTATTGGATAGTATAAGTCTTTGTCTATATTTGTTAATAAATCTGGTAGAATTTTATAATATTTTTTTGCTAAATCATCCCATCCATATTTAAATAATAAATGTATTATATTTAATCCTAAGTCATTACTTATATTTGAATCAAATGATTTATTTTTTATAAAAAAATCTAATCCATCTTCGTTTCCTCTTATTGCCAAAAGATGTATTAAGTAGTTTTCATTTAATTTTATTTTATTAAAATCTTTTATTTTTATTATATCTTCAAATTTATTATTATTTATTAATTCAAGAATTTCTTCCATTTAAAATATATTTATAAAATATATAAATAATAAATAATTATTATTTATATAATATTAGTAATTATGTCCCTTTTTTATCTGAACCAACCTTATTAAATTAATACATTTTATTTTGTTTCATTGAGTCCATTATAGATTTTGTTATACAATCTGTATTTGATTTAATTAAATTTGCAATTTTTTTACCAAAAACACCAGCTGATACAAGTGGAATTAATGCAAGGACCCATGCAACTAGTTTATAATTTTTAGCACAGCACCATGAAATAAGCATATATATTAATAGTGCTACAACTATGCCTACTAATATCATTTTAAAAAGTTTATTTGCGGCTCCTTTAAGTGTTTTTTGTAATGTAAGAGCCATTGTTGTAGTAATAATAATATTTGATATTATAAGAACAGCATATGTTGTTTTTTGGGGGCAATCGCAACCTTGAAATAAATTTAACTTAAACATTTATTATATTATAATATACAGATTAAAAAAATTTTTATTATTTTTTATACATAAAAAAAATTTTTATTATTTTTCACAGGTTTATTAATTAATTAACTAATTTACATAGACTTGTCCATGTACGCAACCACATGATGTACATACATAATTACCATATGTAGTATCAATTACGATTTGTCCACCACAACCACAAGTGTCATTATTTTTGTTTGAGTTAATAAGAGTGTTTTCAAGAGAGTTCATTTTGTTATATTATATGTTATATAATTAATTATTTAAATATTTATGATTTCAATATTTTTTTATTATTATTTAAATAAAAAGTTATGATCCGCACGATAAACAACCTTCGGCAGATTTAGTAGGATCATATTTACATGCTTTAAATTCTGTATTTTCTTCATTAGAATCTGTTGATTTATCATCATTTGATTTTCTTTTCTTTGTGATAATATTTGCATCAGAAATAGAATTTTTAATAAGTTCTTCTACCGATTCAAGTCCTGTTAATCGTTTAAGATCATCAATGTCAATACCAAAATTAATTGGATTTACAGCAGGACTTGTTCTGAGATAATACATTCCAGTTTTTAAACCGTTCTTCCACCCATACATATGAGCAGAATATAAAACTGTGAAGTTTGGTTTAGGTTGGAATAAATTCATACTTTGACTTTGATCAATAAATGGTCCTCTTTCTACAGATTGTTTTATAATTGACTTTAATTTCAATTCAAAAGCAGTTTTATAACGTTCTTTAATATTATCTGGAATATTTTCAATGTGTTGAATCGATCCATTGTAAATGATAATAAGTTTTCGCATATCTTCATCCCACAACTTTAAAGCTTCAAGATCTTTTACAAGATTTTCATTAATTACAATAAATTCTCCTGCAAGTGTTGTTCTGACAAAAATATTTGTAAGATATGGTTCAAATCCTTCATAGTTGCCCATAATTTGTGCAGTTGATGCCGTTGGCATAAGAGCAGTTAATAGACTATTACGTGTTCCATATGTCTTGACTTCCTCTGAAAGCTTATCCCAAGCAAATGATGTTACTAAATCTTTACTGCTTAAATTCCATAGATGATATTGTAGTTTGCCTTCAGAAAATGGCGACCCTTTAAAACTTTCATATGGTCCGTGTATTTTTGCAAGTTCTTTTGATTCGTCTACTGCTGCATAATAAATAGTTTCAAAAATACGCTTATTCATATATTCTGCCTCTGGTGAATCGAACGCAAAACCCATAAAGTTATAAACATCTGAAAGGCCTTGGATCCCTATGCCCACTGGACGATTTTTCATATTAGAATACTTTGTTTTTTCAGTAGGATAATAATTTAGATCTATAACTTTATTAAGATTACGAACAGCAACTCGAGTAACTTCCATTAATTTACTATAATCATATACATTACGTCCAGCTTTATTTTGTTTAATAAATCGTGGAAGGCAAAGACTTACAAGATTACAAACAGCTGTTTCTTTGTCATCGGAATATTCGATGATTTCGCTGCATAAATTAGAAGAACAAATAGTTCCTAAATTTTGTTGATTAGATTTTCTATTAGCACTATCTTTATAACACATATATGGAAAACCTGTTTCTGATTGGCATACTAGAATATGTTTGAATAATTTGCGAGCTTTTACTTGGCTTGTGAATTTACCTTCACTTTCATATTGTTTATAAAGAAGCTCAAACTCTTCACTATGACATTTATTCAGTCCGGGACATTGATCTGGGCACATTAATGACCACATTTCGTCAGCTTCTACACGTTTCATGAATAAGTCTGGTATCCATAGAGCAAGAAATAAATCACGACAACGTTTTTCTTCAGCACCTGTATTCATACGTAATTCGCAAAATTGAAAGATATCAGTATGCCACGGTTCCATGTAAACAGCAATAGAGCCGTTACGTTTGCCACCCTGATTCACATATTTACTTATCCAATTAAATCCAGAACACAGGGGGACAATTCCATCAGAAAGGCCATTAGTACCACGAATTATACTTCCGTCACCACGAATACCGCTTACATGAACACCAATACCACCAGCCCATTTTGAAATCTGCATAATATCTCCAGTTGTTTCTGTAATTGAATCCATAGAATCTTCACAAGCTAATAGATAGCACGAAGACATTTGTGGACGAGGAGAACCAGCATTAAAAAGTGTTGGTGTAGCGTGTGTAAAATATTTATTACTAAGAAGATCATAAGTTTCAAATGCCTTTTCTAAATCACCTAGATGAATAAAAAGACCTACTCGCATAAAAAGATGTTGTGGGCGTTCGATAATTACATCATCTTTAACTATTTTTTTATTAACTTTTTTATAAGTACGTAAACGCATAAGATAAGAACGCTCAAGAGTACGAAGACCGAAATAATCAAATTCATAATCACGACTATAGTCTAGTTTATCATTAATTTGTTGATAGTTATTCTTTACAAAATCATAATATGCATCAGCTAATAGTGGAAAGCGTTCTCCTTTATTATCAAGATTATTATAAAGTATATTTGAAATAGTTAAAATATCTGAATTTGTCATTTTGTGAAGACGTTCACATAGAATTTTTGATGCAAGTTTATTATATTCTGGATGAATACTCGTATTAACTACACAAGTATCAGCTGCAAAGTTATAAAAGTCATTCAAACTGATAGTTCCATGTAATCCAATAAGAATTTTTTTTGAAATATCCTCAAAGTCTACTTTTTTAAAATTATATTTATCCTGAAATCCTTTTAGGAAATTATTGACATATTCTTCGGTAATGGTTACGGAGGTATTAATAAAGTCGAAATAGCTTGACATTAGTGCTTTTTGAGATAGTTCTTGTAGGTATTTCTCAGTCATTCTAGAATATAATTATAAATCAATTTTTTTATATATTTTTAAATTTATTAGATTTAAAAATATTAGAAAAAGTAATGAGCTAAATGTGAATAAATTTTTTATATATTTAAATAAAATTTGATTTATTAATTTAAAACTGACTTATTAATATTAACTTAATAATATATATTTAATGGCTATATTGATAAAAAAACAAAATGAAGAATATTATGCAATAATTAATGATGGTATTGAAATAAAAGAAGGGGAATATAAAGAGTATTATAATAATATATTAAAAGTTTTATGTTATTATACTAACAATAAATTAAACGGAAAATATATTATATTTAATTATGATAAAACAATTAATAAAATATCAAATTATAATAATGGTATATTAGAAGGCGAAGAAATACAATATTATGAAAATTATGGAAAACAGAATATTCGTAAGAGTTATTATAATAATGGAAAATTACATGGTAAATCTAAATTATATAATGGTGATGGAAAATTAGAATGGAGTATTATTTATGATAATGGTGAAATTAAAAGACCTTATAAAAAATATAATAAATGTGTTATATTATAAAAATTTGAAATATTTAATTGTCTGAGTATACTCATTAATAATATAAAATATTAAATCTCACAATGCAATCCAATGGTTCCACCTCTTTTTCCCGCCGCGTTGGCAAGACCCAGCGCCAATCGTGCGAGACACGGCCTTTGTGCCAATCGCGCAAGTCGCGTCAAGCTCGTCAGAATGATGAGCCGGAGCCCAAGAAGCTCCAAACAAAGCCTGTCGAA
>JACCDO010378131.1_pt1 | contig 14900 bp, 34 predicted proteins | sample 7446101 | NCBI WGS metagenome assembly JACCDO01 (sample SAMN15323440, study PRJNA562643) | freshwater metagenome | isolation source: river surface water | place: USA:Blue River Watershed | collected 2017-08-16
CTTGCTCGGCTTTGATCAAACCTTGTCGATCTAGAAGCTGTGCAATGGATGGTTTGTCTTCCATTTCATTTTCGGCACGTTTTTCAGCCATTGCCATCAAGAAGCCATTTGGATCAGGATTCCGCAAGCGTGGCATTGGATTCTTTGCCATCTTGCCCGGATTTAATGTTGGACTGATTTTGTAGGCTTCCATCCACATCGGATTGAAGTCGGGTTGATCCTGGGGGCGTTGTGCTGTCTTTGCACGTCCTTCATCGAAGTCATAGTCCATAGGTCGATTAAATCGACCAAGACCAAACATGTCATAGTCTGGAGTTACTTCTTCGTTGCTATCAAAGAAAGGAGTGTTAGGTACAAAATTAAGCCGTGGGTTTAGAACACGTTTGGCCGTCATGGCGCGACGTGTCAAGTCCTCCGCACTAAACCTTGACGGGTTCCAGGGATAATCACCTGTTGCAGGTTTGGACGCAAATAGCTCGTTAAAATTTAATTGCCTTGCTTTCGTTGCAGAGCGATCAAATGGATTCTGTACGTAACGATTAAGGTCTAGACGAGAGTCTTTGGCCATTATTTTTTAGAGTCTTTCTTCTTCTTTAATCCTACCAATGTTTGACGAAGCCTTGCTTGCTTCACCGTTTTTTCGTCGTACTTATCTGGATTGGCAAGAACATTCTCTTGAAGCTGAGCAGAGGTAATACCTTTACGCTTGGCTTTAGCAGTGAAAGCACCCTCTTTCATCTCCATGCCTTGAATCCACTTTTTATCTTTTTTCTTTTTTGCTTCAGCCATTGGTATCTAGAGTTTTTAACAGTATAAAACAGCTTTTACATGAAGCTTTTCTTCAGTGGTTGTGGTACAACCCGAATAGATTCGGGAACACTAAAGACCTGCTTTGCTGGTCCCAGGTTGACGTTCAAGGGTTCTGGTAATAAGGTACCCTCGACTCGACCACGGCGTAAAAGTTCGCTTACTGCAATGCTGCGACTTGCTGCACGACGGCGATTAAGTTCATTTTCAAAAGCTTGCTTAACGCGACCTTCAGGAGCTTTTTGTGCACCAGATAAAACTTGGGCCATAGTCATAGCACCAAAGCCTGTGGGACCTTCCTTTTCCTGGAGCCACTTGGGTACAAAGGTTGGTTGACGACCTGCGGCTTTAGAGTATTCGCCAGTTGATTTGCTCATAGCCCCAGGGACGTAGCTTAGTTCTGGGCCATACACACCGATACCAGCACTGCCCCCAGCAAGACGTTTTTCTGCGTATGGGTCAATACGCTCAGGAAGATCTGACTTGGAAAGAATCTGGTGCAGCGCAGAGTAAGAACCTGGATAGTCAGGCATCGTCTCATCAGGTGCACCCTTGACTAAAACATCTGGGTTACCAAAGATTTGACGAGTTTTCTCTTCTCCTTCATAAGTTTCATAAACAGGTGATGTTCCCCGAATTGCAGTGCCTGCTGCAGTCGAAGTTACCTGTGCACTAGGGCCGGTATTTGGAACACTACGCATGAACTTAATCTCAAGGCCCTCTTCCTCCGGCATCTCCACTACGCGTTCGACGGCAGCGCGAATTTTATTTGGAAGTACTAATTCAACTTGGCCTTGCTCTTGTAATTCACGGAACGCAGTGCTTCCTGGTTCTGCGCCAGGGATTGGTTTATTGGTCCAGGTTTTTGCAAGCTCGCGCTCAAAGCGTTCGGTACCAGGGCGCAAGCCACGTGCTTCTAAATTTTGACGTAACACCATCATCTCGTCTTTAGCAATATCTGCCATTTCTTGAGATGACAAACGACGAGTACCTTCTGCCTGGTCAACAGGAAGACCATCGGGAAGACGGGAAGCTGCTTCGTTAATGGCGTCGTCATTTACAAAGCCTTGCATCTGAGCAGGCTCTGCATAATCACGCATCAATGCTTCGTTCTCGGCTGCCATGTTCTCAAGCAACTCCACTTGACTCATGTCAAGGTCTTCGTTGCGAGAAAGTTGCATCTTCATCCGACCAGTCATCTGATCTTCACCAGATTGGACTGCGTTCGCAAATTGATTAGAACGTGCAGGTGCAGCAGCTTGCTGAAGAGTTGTCAAGTCTGGTCCTTCGGCTTGAATGCGAGCAATTATTTCGTCCCCCAGTTTTGTTGCATCTTCTATTGGTTTTATGTTGAGGGAATAAGCCTGGCTCATGCGATCTTCTAATTCTTTCTTGCGGGCAGCTTTCCTTTGCTCCAGTTCTTCCAGAAGCCTGGCCGTTGGATCAATCGCAAGTGCGTTTTCAGTAGTCCCAGTGCTAGGTGCTTTAGTTTGCAAGCCCGCTTCTGCCATACGTTCCTCGAAAGTTCCACGAGCAACAGCGCGTGCTGCAGTTTCTGGACTATAGGTTTTTGCTAGTTCTTCATACTCTGCATATGCGGCTGTACCAGGTTCTGGCGCAGGAGGTGTGGCATCTTGAAAAGGTGTATATGCAGTTTTTGACGCGGGTACTTCCGGTTGATACAGCGGAGAACGGCGTTTAGCAGCTTCAACACGTTGTTGTTGCTCTGGCGTCAAGGGAATACGCCTGGGTTGTGGGGCAGAAGCTTCCGGACGCCCTGCAGCTTTTTGAAGATTAGAAAGATCAGCCTGCGTTACCCCCGCAGTTGCGGACTTTGCTGGGGCTTTTGGAATTTCAAACGCAGCTTGGGACCGTCCACCCAAGAAACGACGGGCGGCAAGACCAGCGCCAATGGCTGCACCTAAGCCAAGGGCTGCAGTACCAAGGGTTTGGAGCGTATTTGACTCTTGTTGCGGAGCTTTGAGTTGATTGCGGCGAAATTCCAGAACTTCTGGTGCCATTTCGGCCCGTTCCTGCGGATCTTCGGGGATTGGCGCTCCAGTGGCGCGGCTATAGGCGTAAAAGTCTGCAGGAGATAAGGCCATTAGAAATTATTTTGTACTTTGAAGCTTGATTACATTCTATAAGGAAAAATTCAAGGTATAAACACGTTATATTGAGTAAATAACACCACGAACCAGAGGAATGGACGCTGGAACGCGCCAAAAAAGGGTAGAAGCCCTAGAAGCGATTAAGAATAAGGCGATGGAAATGGCGGTTGAGGGGAAAGATTCCCTGGATGTCCGTAATTTTGTTACGGATGCAAAGAAGACGTTGGCATATGAGCTTCCAGATGAGGAAGCATTTGAAAAAGCGAAGCGTGCAACACTGGCATATAAGCGGCAACAAGAAGGTTCATAAGATTTTTTAATAATTTGTTAATCGCCGGGGATAAAACCCCGGCTTTTTTGTGGCATTTTTGGGGCTAATTAGGGAAAATAATTACAAAAACAATAAAACTAAGTATAAATACTCAAAAATGGCCCTTATATAGGCAAAAAGGGTACAAAATTACCTGACTCTTCTCCCGACCATTAGCCGAAGAGGAATGTGTATAGAAAAAAAGAATGCGGGAGGGTAGCACAAGTTACCTGACTACGTTACGAAACGCTGACAAACCCCCGGCTTCGTTCGAAGTACCACACCTAGCCCGCACACCCCGCCTTCGTTAGCAAATCAACACACTTCCTCTCGCGTATGTCGGGCGCGATCCCCCAAATCCCTTGCTATCACTGGGTTTTTGCAAGATGAGACTGTGATGTGAGACTTCTTTGTCTCGGGTTCCTTTGATTCCACTGCATTCAAGACCATGCGCAAGATTACTTCTACGCTCATGAACAACGAGCGTATCGAGGCTAAGACCAGCGTGAACAAGCAGGCAGCACTCGCTGCATGTAACGCTGAGATCAAGGGTTGGAAGACCTGGACGATGCTTAACCAGTCCGACGTTCTGGACATGGCAACAGTCGTGTCCCAGAAGCCAGGCACCAGCTGGTATTTCGTACTCCGTTTCACGGAGAACCAGAAGCAGCTGTGGAAGGTCCAGGCTACCGACCATCGGCAGGTGCTGAATGAGTACCTGCAGTACAGCTTTGCTCTCGAGCCGAGCGAGGAGATTGGTTATTGAGGTTTTATACCTCAGGTTCCTTTGATTCCATTGCACTCAACACCACAGCGTCATGATCAAAGCAGAGCACACATTTGCAGCAATCATCGTTACTGCGTTTGGTCTCGGCATCCTTGCTGGACCAGTCGCTGGTTACTTCATTGACAAGGCAACTGCTAAGCAATGTCTTAACCATGACTGGCCCAAGGATGCAGACCAGATCCACCGTGATTGGTGCATTGGTAATGGCTACAAGATCTAGCTGATCCGTCAAAGCGGGTGACCAGGTGCAAACCCTGGTCCAGTTATTGCCACCCACTGAGGGTGGCTTACTTGACACCATGATTCGTCAACGACTGTCGCAACTTCTGGCTGCAGCTGCAGTCAAGGTTGCTCAAGACAACACACCTGAGCTTATCCGTGCTCAGCTCCAGGAGCGGAAGAAGGCCTTGATCAATGAGGTCAATGGCTATCGCTCCTCCATCTCCAACTTCATTGCACCTAAGTAACATGCAAACTCCCGCAGCTATCTATCAGCCCGCAGCTGATAAAGGTTTCCGAGTCGCCTGGTATGGCGGCGAGTCAACTCAACTCCACTTCGAAAAGTTCTGGAATGTCTACGACGTAGACACCGACGAGCAGTACACCGAGTGGACTTCTCGTGATGTCCGTACCCTTGGCGGTGGTATCCCCAGCTCCATGAAGGATCTCCTCATGGAGATGGTTGACTACTACGAATACGGCTGCGAAATGGAGCAGGAACGTCTGCTCCAACTCATGTAACTACTGCACACCACACAATGAACGACCGTCTGATCGACCCTGTTATTGCCATTGTTCTTGGCACTGGTGTTGGCATGCTTCTGTCCGTCTTCGGGCAGAAGCTACTCAACCAGCACTACCTCAAGACCTGCAATGACAGACCCAATCACAATCTTGTGATGACCCAAGGTTTCCTTGGGGACACATACTATTGCATCCACAAAGCTTATCTTGGTCCTACCAAATGATTCAACTCACTCACGACGGATGGGACGGTGGTACACACAACACCGCCCTCCGTATTAAATGCGCTCAACAATCAGAGGAGCGCAGACGTGCATACAAGTACTTCAACCTTGCACACTACACAGCCCATCTCCAGTATGAGATGGAGCGTATGTGGGAAGAAGAACTACTTGAAGACTGACTTCTGCACTTAGCCCTACCGTCAGTACATATGCACTACGACGGTGGGCTTTCTGCAGAAATCTAACTTCTGCATCCACTGCATACAACTCACATGAAACGTTTGTATTCCATGGGGCGTGGCAAGTACATACACATGGATTCTTATCCTGAGTCTCATGAGACACGCCCTGTCACAAAATTCTTGATGACACTGTTTGTCCTCGGTGTTGCCATTACCACTGCTGGCGGCATCCTAGGCATTGATGTCACTTCCCCCTCCACCCCCCTTCGCCATGTCAATGCGAGTTGCGCTGGTTACTGATGCCAGGGGACGTTATGCCCACGTATGGGCTGACGTTCGTTCCTGGGAGCAATTCGTTGACCAGCTCGAAGATGCTGGCTGCGAAGTTATTGAAGACCAATCCGAAGACTGGGACGGCTGTACCAGAGATGAGATCGCTGAAGACTGCTTGACAGTTCATCAGCTTCTCAACGACACAGACTTCGTCTCACACTTCTAACTCCTGGGCCTCCACTCTTGAGAACTCTTCTCAACTACGTGGTGTAAGTCCCAGGCTTCACTGCAAACCTTACTCAACACAAACCATGACCAACCTTCAACCTCTTGACGAAAACTACAATGCTGATCTGATGGATGCTATGGCAGACATTTTTGAAAAACAGCAAGAGTCGATGCGTGAATCAGAGCCTCAAGAATGGGAGGGCTACGATGACCAAGCGTAGTACATCAGTATCACACGAGGATGATCTCTTCATTCACATCCTTGTGATCCTCTCCATCTTCATTGAAATCCTCATCGACGCACTCAGATGTCTTACATCGACCAACTCCGCAAGTCCTACCCACGTACTTGGAAGTGCCGACTTGCAATCCAAAGATATCAAGTCCACCAAGAGTGGGAGCACCAAGACCCAACGACTATCACCATCCACGAAACGACGCTCAACTACGGCGGTCCAGAGGAAGGTGGGTGGTGGTACCACGCAGGACTCCCAGTCCTTACCCACTGCATCTTCTCCAAGAGGCAGGCGATCCAAACCTTCATCCAATACTTCGACGAGTACGAAGTCGCAGAGCAGCCAAGCCTTGGCCTCTCGACGACCTACCACAACTACGAAGTCAACTTCTCCAATGACTTCGCTAAGCTCTACCCCACATCTAAACCACACTACTGCTGATGACTGCAACTCTGACTCCACCAGTTGGATTGAGCATCAATCAACGGAATCTGTACGCATACTTCCTGAACCACAGGAAGAAGCACAAGAACACACCGTGTTACGTACCAAGGTGCCCCGGTCAAAACTCAAGGCTTGAGCAATGGCTCAATGCACTGATCAAGCTGGAGCAATACGGCTTGATACGCGTTGACAGGAGCGTAGACAATTACACAGGTTGGATTATGCTCCCACCTCATATAACGTAAGTGTTATATTGACATATTCCTGGGCGTCCGTACTCGTTGTGCAGATAGCACAGAAGGAGGCGGTGTAAGTCCCAGGATTACCTTTAACTTCACACCAAACTAACCATGCAACAATCCAAGTCCTACCCTCAGAACGAGTACTACTACCTCGAAGAAGTCCGTTCCATCCTCAAGAATGTCTTGGCTCGTGAAGCTAAGCGACATGAGATGGATCAACACCTCACTCCAAGCATGCACGGTCTAATCGAAGATGAGATCTTGCCAATGCTTGAGAACGAACTGGACTATGATCCAACACCTCAATACGACCCTTCGTTAGCGGGAATCTAAGTAACACCCCCTGGCCCCCGGAGGGGAGTACCAGGGGTTTTCCCTTTAAATATATAAGAAAGATTTATGTATTACATTCTTTAATACATCTATCTTCTCTTGACTACCCTGGTAGACTTCCATCGTTACTTAACACCACACCAATGACTGACTCCAACCTCCCTCGTATACCAGACTCCATTGACATCCAAAGACTTCAAGCTATGCAGCTTGTAGCCAAGATGAAAGAATCAGCCGACAAGTATGGCATTGGTTTCGTCGGGGGCTTTATTGCCCCCGATGGACAAAAGTTTGTTATGACAAACATGGACGATGATGATGCCATGGCACTTATGCCGGAGGATCTCAAGTGACACAACAACATCCCGTTGTTCCTTCACATTCTTTGCTTCGAGATTGGCTTATAGAACAACAATCAGGAAGCAAAGGAATTAGAACACTTCTCACTGAAGCTGCACAGTGGGGTGCAGATACTGAACTAGAAGAATGCTGCAAGCTATTCGAATCTAATTCAGTGTGTGGCACCAAGTTTCAACGACGTTCTTCTGTTCGTGATCTACGTAATAAACGTAGACCACAACCAAAGCAAGTATCAATGACAGTATCTATTACTGGCACTGAAGAAGAACTTGAATCCCTCTTTCAAAAACTTTCCCATGACAGAGAAGTCTCCATTCAATTTCGATAAGACAATCGCTGGATTCAATGTCACAGAACATGGAATCAAGTCGTACACCAAATCGTTTCAGCTTGGTCCGTTCCAGCTCACGCTCAATGCTCGTGACTCTGGTGTCCGTGGATCAATCAGTATCCCCGGCACAGGACTAAGCAAACGAAACATTAAATTATTCTAAAGATCTGGGCATCCTTTAGGTGTAAGTCCCAGGCTTTCCATCTACTCCATTCAAACTATGCTTGACAACATCAACTTGTTTGATCGTATCAACCTTGCTGCCTGCGCTGTGCGCAGGGCACAGGGAAACATACTTGACGAACAACGTTTCAATGCTGAGTACGAAAGTGCTCGTGCATGGAACAAGTACAAGTGTGTCATTACTACCACCTATTCCTACGTGGATGACAACTGATGACAGTCCTTGCTATTGAAGACACTCACTTCACTCAAACCCATGTCACTGTTACAGCAGTTGTTGACGAAATGCGCCTGCTCTATCGGGCAACTCGCTTTGACCCTGAAGAGTGGGCTCCTGCATTGTGTCAAGCAACTATCGAGCTGGATCCAGAGGAACCAATCCCTCTTGATGAAGATGGCTTCTGTAGCTATCTTGATGACCTCGATCCACTCTGGCAACTCGTTGACACCTCAGACGAATGATTGGCTTCTCAATTGAATTCAAACGCTGGTACTTTGTACTGCGTGGTCCCAGGGGCAAGATCTACCTGGCCACTGGTTTTATGCGTTAAGAAAATCTCAATCTTTTAACACATCGTCCTGGACATGACGTTAAACTGTCCATTCCCTTTACCTATTCAATTCAATGCATTTCCAACTCCCCTCTCACCTCCAACAGGAATTGCTTGCTTACGATCCACAGCTCAAGGCTTTGGTACGTGAGCAACCACCTAAGAAGACCACCAAGAAAGCTAAGTATCCACTGGGTAACATCCCGCATCTTATCCCTGAGACTGTGGTACGCAGCAGCTTGCAACAAGATGCAATCGACCGTATCAATGGTGAGTTAGCACCAGGGCGATTCCATACCTTTACCAAGGTGGTAGATGTGGCTACACCCACGGCACGCACTGTGCCCTTTGCCATCATCTATCACTTTGAGCAATGCTGGTATGCAGCATGGCTTCCGCAGCGTGGCGAAGACTATCTCTATGGCTACGCCTACGCATTCAAGAACACTGCAGCAGCAGCTAAAGTCGTACCCAACCACATCTGGAACAGTAAAGATCAATGTACTGAGCACCAAGTGGGTCGCGGTCTGCAGACCTTTACTTACTCTGCAACTGTTACCAAGCAAGACATCATTGCTGGTGCAGATGGACGCAAGTGGCGTGCCATGGGAATAGCTTCCTATTACCAGAAAGCACGTGAAATCAACCAGGCCATTAATGCGTTTGAGCAAGAGCTAATGGCAACCATTCCAACATGGAATGATTCACGCAGCATCTTTGATCGACTCAAGTGCACCAACGTGCTTGATGCATTAGATCTACCTAGTTACTTTACAAATCGCGTAAAGGATAAAGACAGCTTTCAACTTACTGTTGATTCATTAATTGCTACATCAAAGAAAGCTGGCGACTATGGTAGCTATCCCCATTTCCATTCAATCTTGACAGGCATTGAACATATCATTACAACTCCATGGATCAAGAAAGAATTGCAATATGAATTAGATCGTTCTACTGCAGTATGGAATACTCCAAGCAATAATTTGCGTAAATCAATTAAGTATGGTTTTAACGCATTTGAGCATATCTGTAATTCAATTCATTTCATTAATCAGATCTGGTCTGATTGTCCTGTCGATCACTATCGCAATTACTATCAAGAGTTGCGTCGTGTCAACCTTGGTAATTTACGTCGCAGCGATCAGATGATTAACTGGCTGCGTGAGCATATGCCTGTTGCATCATTCTTTAATATCCTGCGTAAGTTTCACGAAGCAGAACCTCATGGACGTGTTAGTTCAATAAGCGATCATGATTATTTTATTAAATCATTTTGGGAACTCAATGATACATTCTCCATGATCATGCGTGTTCTGGAGGACGGCAAAACACTTGAGCCTCCCAAGCGTTGGCGCATGCCTGACTTCCATGACTATGTGCAAGCAGAAGCATGGAAGGTTACCAACAAGAATGAATCACTGCACCAGGATTTATTCCCTGCACCTGTCAAGGTCAGCATGGATGGCAGTGAATGGACATTCATTCAACCCATCGACACCCATCAGCTGGCCCAGTGGGGTCAAGCTGTACGTAATTGTGTTGGCTCTGCGTCCCAGTATGCAGAGAACATCAAGAAACGCAAGCACTTCATTGTGCTCTGCATGATTGATGGCAAGCCAACCTTTACCATTCAACTGGATGTATCCATGGGTGTGATGAACGTCAAGCAGATTGCTGGCGTAGGCAACCAGCGATTAGATGACGAACAACGTGAGCAGTATTCACAAGCATTCAAGCAAGCCTTGCAATCTCGTGAATCTGAGCTAAGCTCTAAGAGCTGAAGCCACAGCATGGGGGTCCTATCCTCGTTAAAGGACCCCTTTTAACTATGTCTAATTACACCGATGAGCAATTGCTCGCCATGGCCATGGCTAACATTGGTGAATACATCCATGACCATTCACCACACTACATCCTGATCGAAGAAGATCCACGCAACGAGGACGACTACGATAGCTGGACTTACGGAATGGAAGTCCTGCCTCATGATCACACTTGGCAGCACGCATCAATTGATGTAAGCGTAAGTCCAAGTGATGCAGACGTGACGGAATAGGTATACGTAACGCACTTAAAATGCGTCGGGCATTTGCCCTTGCGGGTTCGACTCCCGCCGTCTGCACCAACTCAACACCACACAACACCATGCAATTCCTTTCTGCTTTCAAAACTCTCATCCCTGAGTTTCACGCTTACGCTGACGAAGAAAAGCGTTACAACATTGGCGCTACCTGGACAGCAGGTGATGGCCTCAAGGACTATCACAACCTAGAGCTGCGGTATGTCCGTAACTCTGAGCGTCTTGCGCTCCAGGGGGATCCACAGCCTGATGGCAGCTGGAAGTACACCGAACCCAACGGTCACGTCCATGTCATCACAGCAGAGCGTGCAGCACAGTTCATGGAGCAGACCAAGCTTCATGCCAACATCATGTGCGACATGCTCGACAAGCTAAAGGAATCTGGAGCTTTGACCCAGACACTGGACACCACAGCGCAACCTGCCTAGTATTACAGCGGAATGTTCAGCCCCCACTTATGTGGGGGTTTTCTCTATGACAAATGAATCCACTGATTTAATCGACCTTGATCTTGTTGATAAAGTTGTTGCTTTGGTACCAGAACATGCCTGGGATTTTGTTACAGCTTATTTGATTGAACAATTAGTTGACAACATGCCAAGCACAGTTCTGGAGAATCTCACAGGTGATCCTTGTGGATTTGATCAGGCTGAAGAAATCCTACACAACTACTACAACGATGCTTCTCATGAAGATCTAATTGTTGATGCATTTAAAATCCTTGGTGCAGAAAACACTCTGTATATGATGGACTCTTGGCAACTTGACAAAATCCAAAAAACTAATGATTAAATAATTATGAGATGTCGTTCATGTAATAGTAGTAACACTCGAGTTACTTGTACCGATCATCTACAGCCTGATTTAACTAAACGTTATTGTCGTTGTTTAGATTGTGGTTGCAAGTTTCGTACCGTTGAACGTTATGAAATTGCAAAGCCAATCCCATTAAAACCACATGTTTTGACAGGAGTTAGTAATGGTAACTCATTTTTAACAAATGATGACATCTTAATGATTCGTCGTTTACATCAACAAGGATTAAGCAATGCTCAGATTGCTATTCGCTATGGTTCCAACCGCAGTACCATTTCACGTATTGTCAACTACAAAACTTACCTCAACGTCAAATGACAACTAAACGTCAGTTCAACTACAAGATTGGTGATCGTGTTGCAGAACGTCCCAAGATTCATGGCGTATTTGCTACACGTGCAGAGTCACTTGAACGCATCAAACAATATCGCCAACAACGCTATGGCGAAGTTGTTGGAATTAATCACAAACGCAATGCACGTGGTGATGTACAACGTTTCTTACTTGTTAAGTGGGATCACTTAAACACTGCAACAGAACATGCAGTTGCCAGGATCTGTCCCGTGTCAGAATTAGAAAGGCTATCTAATACAACATTAGTTCCGGGTGAATAACATGGTGCATAACACCAAGCCTTTATGGGTAGAGATCAAGCATATTGATGAAGCCTGGCATTCAAACCCAGGTCATAAGTACGGTAAGTTTATGCGTCTTATTGCTGAACGCATTCCGTTGGAGCTTGGGTCTGATCGGTTGCTTCGCAACCATACAGCACAAGATGTTGTTGAGTGGTTGCTAGAGCAGGCTTACAAAGGAGACAATGACATTCGTTATAACTATGATTGGGAACTCACTGACACACACTAATGAACCAAAAAGAATGCAGTAGCTTCTATGCAGACGATGTAACCAGTCAATGGGCAAGTTTAATGACGATCCAGTTCTTTTACAAAAAGTTGTTTACTATTTATTGAAATGGCAAACGTCAAACTAGTTTGGGCTACACCAGATGCAGAAAAACTTGTGGTCAAAATGGCACGAGTTTCAAATCCTAAGAACGAAGATAATTGGGAAACTGGACCAAAGCTTCTTCGTTACTGTTTGAAAAATAAACACTTTTCTATATTTGAGATGGCAAACATGTGCGTTGAGATTGAAACAACACGTGCAATCTCACCACAAATCTTGCGTCATCGTTCGTTCTCGTTCCAGGAATTTAGTCAACGCTATGCAGATACTGCTGAGCTTGGCTCTGCTGTCATTCCGCATCTGCGTAGGCAAGATGCCAAGAACAGGCAGAACAGTATTGACGATCTATCACCTGAGCTAGTAGGTAACTACTACAGACGGATCAGTGAACTGTACGAAGACGCTGAACATCTTTATCGCGAGATGGTCAGCAATGGTATTGCTAAGGAATGTGCCAGGTCAATTCTGCCACTTTCGACACAGACCCGTCTGTTCATGAACGGTACACTCAGGTCGTTTATTCATTATCTTCAAGTACGCACTGATCCAAGTACACAAATGGAGCATCGTCAAATTGCCCTTGAAATTCAAAAGATTTTTTGTCAGCAATTTCCAATCATTGGTGAGGCTGCTTTTGGAGAGGTTCAACAATGACTCAAAAACATCTCATCACCCCACCGCCGGAGCTGGTAGATCAGTGGAAAAGGTCTGGCCCTGCAGACGCTGCCGTCAACAATGCCTACGAGTGCCACATTGCCGCCCTCGCCGCCCAATGGGGCGCAGATCAGGAGCTGGAGGCTTGCTGTGAGTGGCTGAAGAAAAACACCGACTATCACATGACTATTGAGTTTCTCCGCGCCGCCCGCCGCCCAAAGCCGCCGAGCTTGAAGGAGCAGGCGCTGGAAGCCATGCGGCGCAACTACAACCCAGACAACAGCAACGATTTCGCCATCATCCGCCGCGCATTGGAGCAACTCGATGACTGACTACAAAGCAACCCCCGAACAGTGGGCAAATGTGCAGGAATTCGCCGCTGTTGCCACTGAGTCCTGCCTTCTCGAACTCCGCGCCAGGGTCGAGACACTGGAAGCTGCGGCTCACAAGCACATCGTCGAAACCAGCGCCAACATCTTGGCTTTGGCGAGCCGGGTCGAGGCACTGGAGGCTGTCAAGCGCCCAGCATCAAAGGTCTACGAGATCAGCAAGCCGCTGAAGTTGACGCCTGAGCAGGCGCAGCATGTCAGGGATCTGCTTGCACCCAACTCCAAGCCAACTCCTAATTCCTCCCAAATTGGGAGGTCGCTGGTGAACCGCGTGGCACTTGCCATCAGCGGGATTGTGTACGGCCTACAACGGGATGAGGATGCCGTCAACTGGGCATCTGAAGCCCGTGCCGCGATCCGCGAGGTGGCGGCGTGGATGCGCGAGCAGCAGGACGGCGACCTGATTGCAGCAACCATGGTGGAGCAAGAGGCCGGGCGATGACTGACTTCCACCCCGCACCATTCCATGACTTCTCCACCGAGCTGCGCGACCCGTGGCCCTGCATTGAGCGTTTGCGAATAGCGCTGGTAGAGGCGCAGTATTACACACCAGGCTTAGAAAACACGACAGGTGTTGCCATTGACTTACTTCTTGAACTCTTGCCCAACGAAGATGACTAATCAACGCCTTATTTCCCCGCCCGCTGCAGTCATCCGCCAATGGGAAGTCGAATGGGACACCAACGGCGCCGCCCATTGCGACAAAGCCCTCTACATCGCCGCTAAGGCTGCAACCTGGGGCGCCAAGGCTTCCATTGAGTGCGCCCTCAGGGACACTGCTTCATGCCACTGGCGCGTTGCCGATGGCCCTGAAGATGGAGTGCAGCTCGTCCGCGCCAGTGATCTGGTGGCTTGGGCAGCTGCCATTGGCAAGCGTTACGAGGTTGAAGAATGACTGCCATCACCCCACCGCCGGAGCTGGTGCAGCAGTGGATGGAAGAGCTATACGGCGGTCCAGTTTCTGTGATTAGCCCGTTTGATCAACGCGTCCTTATAGCTGTCGCCCAATGGGGCGCTGACCAACAACTTGCAGAAGATGCAAAGTGGCTGGATCATAATGCTCTGAATGAACCGCATCTGCGGATTACTCCAGTGGGTGAATCGTTAAAAGAAGCAATGCGCCCCAAGCCGCCGAGCTTGAAGGAGCAGGCGCTGGAGGCCATGCACCGCAATTGGAATCCACACAACAACGACGATTTCGACACCATCCGCCGCGCACTGGAGCAGCTCGATGACTGACCACCTCACCTCCCGCGCCCAGTGTCTAATCGAAGAGTTTGAGTACGGCGAAAGCGTTCGCGAGGGCATTGCCAATGTGCTGCTGCACCTTGCCGTCACCTGGGATAACTACAGCGACGGTGACGAGTGCTGGCACGGAGTCACGACTAACACCCTTGAAGAGCTTGCCACTGAACTCACGGCTCCAACCCTGCTTGATCGCGCCTTGGCTGGGGATCGTGCTGCTGCGAGACAGTTCCTGCAGGAGGCGGGCTTTGTTGACGAACACGGCCAACTCACTGCTCCTTATCGACCCGACAATTTCGATGACTAAACCTCTCTCCCCCGCCGCGCAGACACCATCCGCCGCGCCCTTGAACAACTCCCCGATAACGAGTAGTCGCTTCTACTTCTATGTCTGAACTTTC
>JACCDO010750888.1_pt1 | contig 14900 bp, 12 predicted proteins | sample 7446101 | NCBI WGS metagenome assembly JACCDO01 (sample SAMN15323440, study PRJNA562643) | freshwater metagenome | isolation source: river surface water | place: USA:Blue River Watershed | collected 2017-08-16
CAACGGAACGGCCATGGATAGTCTGCACCCGGGGAGGGGCAAGGTTTTTGTTGAGAGCGGCGGCCGACAAAAAGCAGTCGGCGGAAACCTTTCATTTCTTCGAGAAAAAGGCTCTGATATCGGGCAGGATTTTCTCGCGCTTGCCGCTACGCAAACGGGTAAAGTAGGACTCCTGCTTCGGCAAGCCATCGTCTTCCCCGGGCAACGGCTCCTCATCGTCATCGCTTTCAATTTCTAATTCGGAAAAGTCTTCAGCCGTGTCGAAGTATTGCGACAAGCGTCGGGGCTGAGGCTCGAGCAACAACGCCGGGTTAGGCAGGCCGGTTTTTTTGTGGCGCAAAAAAAGTGATGGCACGCACTCGTCTTCGTAGCTGCGCAGAAACTGGCTGAGCCACTTGTTCTCCACCCCTTCGCGATGCGTCAGCACGACGACATCAGAGAAATGCACCAAGGCATCGAACCAAGGACGCGTCTCTTGGTGATTCGACGCAAAAGTGCAATCCACGACAGCAAGAATCCTCGCCAACTCGCAGCCCTGCTCCACCAGCCAAGGCTTCAGTGCTTCAAGTTGGTCAATTAAGTCACCCTGTGTATTAGCCAGCAGAAAGATGTTGGCGGCGCGGGCTGGTAGCTTGCTCGGGAAATCGTTCTGGCCGACTTCCCAGCGATGCAATGCAACCCCGGGGAGAGCGGCGATTTTCTCCTCATGCGAGGAGGGGCTCTCGCTGGCAGCTAGCAGCACAAGCGTTGTCTCTTCAGGCGACAGCCCGTTTTGAACCAAATCTTGCACCAGCTCGCGGCGACCCGAACCGGGCGTGCCGAGCACAAAGTAAACCTGCGGAGTGGAAGCAGCCATGCGCGTGATCGGCGAGCGCCTCAGAAACTAAAAGTTTTGTTTTGGGCGGCGTGCCGCATCCAGTGGTCCACTAAAACTAGAGCCGTCATGGCCTCGACTATTACCACCGCCCGCGGCACTACGCACGGATCGTGACGTCCGCGACCTTGCAGCTCGGTCGGCCGACCTTGTAAGTCCACCGTCGGTTGTTTGGTCATGATGGTGGCAGTCGGCTTGAAGGCCACGCGGAAGATGAGTTCTTCGCCATTGCTGATGCCGCCCTGCACGCCGCCGGAATTATTGGTCGCCGTGCCGACCCCACCCTCGCGAGCAACAAAGGCGTCGTTATGCGCAGAACCTTTGAGGAGTGTGCCCGCGAAACCACTACCGACTTCGAACCCCTTGGTAGCCGGCAAGGAGAGCATCGCCTTAGCGAGGTCAGCTTCGAGCCGATCAAACACTGGCTCGCCCAAACCGGGAGGCAGGCCACGCACGCGACACTCGATAATTCCTCCAACCGAGTCGCCTTCAGCGCGCGCTTCCTTGATGCGTGCGATCATACGCTCCGCCGTCTCGCGATGCGGACAACGCACGGCAGTGGCTTCGACTTCGGCCAGCGCGGGCAACCCGACCAAGTCAGGTGCGGTAATGTTATGAATGCGGGTAACAAAAGCGCGTATTTCCACACCGGCGGCCAAACGCAGGATCTTTTCGGCTACGGCTCCGGCCGCCACACGCCCGATGGTTTCCCGAGCAGAAGAACGTCCGCCGCCACGGTGGTCGCGGATCCCGTATTTGGTCTGGTAGGTAAAATCAGCGTGAGAAGGACGGAATTTGTCCTTCATTTCAGCATACGCCTCGGAGCGAGCGTCGGTATTGCGCACAAGCATCGCGAGCGGCTGACCGGTAGTTTGACCTTCAAAAAGGCCAGCGAGGATTTCCACGTTATCGGATTCTTTGCGAGGTGTCGAAATGTCACTCTGGCCGGGACGGCGGCGGTCGAGGGAGGCTTGGATTTCCTCTGCCGTCAGTGGCAAGCGCGGAGGACAGCCGTCAACTACAACCCCCACGGTGGGACCGTGGCTTTCCCCCCAGGTGGAGATGGTGAAAAGTTTGCCGAATACGTTGGGCACGATGCCACCGATAGAGGAAGTGCGCCCCTAGGCAAGCCCGCACAGACGAGTGACTTGGAAAGCTTGGGGCGCGAATGGCGCCCCCGCCCGGACTTGAACCGGGATGCGCGGTTTAGGAAACCGCTGCTCTATCCAGTTGAGCTACGGGGACTAATCAGAATCAACTTTCTTGGCCGAGGCCTGCTCGGCAAACATGAAAATGCCCGTTGACAGCAGCCCCACGCAAAGTAGATCGTCTGACCCTTTAACCATTATGAGCAGCACAGAACAAAAGACCCAGACACTCAAACCTGAGGAGATTCCGTTGACCAGTCCTCAGCTAATGAGCCGTTACATCACGGATACAGGCAAAATTTTGCCGCGCAAGTATACCGGCCTTTCCGCCAAACAGCAGCGTTCTGTCACCAAGCAAATCAAGCGCGCTCGCGCGATGCTGGTGATGCAATAATCGCCTGTAGCGTTTCCGGGCCGGAGCCTCCACGCTCCGGCCTTTTTCATTGGCGATATGAAAACGCGTCTTTACCGCCCAACCTCTGCGAACATTCGCCTTTTGGCCAAAGCGTTACGCCAAGGTGAACTGGTCGCGATCCCGACCGAAACAGTTTATGGTTTGGCGGCCAATGCTTTGGATGCTCGTGCCTGTCGTCGTATTTTCACTGCAAAACGGCGGCCTTCCAGCGACCCGTTGATCGTGCATGTGCCAAATCTGCGTGAGGCAGAAAAATTGGCCGAATTTAATACCGTCGCTCGAGCTCTCGCTCGTCAATTTTGGCCCGGACCGCTTAGCCTAGTGCTACCAAAGTATCCGCATGTGCCAGCAATTGTTACTGCGAACATGCCAACCATAGCTCTACGGGTGCCAAGACATGCAACAACTCTGCGACTACTACGCGCGGCCAACTGTCCGCTCGCCGCGCCGAGTGCCAATCTCTTCACCCAAGTCAGTCCGACAACTGCAGAGGACGTGTCTCGCGGACTGGCAGGGCGGATCGCACATATCCTCAAGGGCCGCTCCAGTTCCGTCGGCGTTGAATCGACAATCGTCCATGTCGAGAGTGAGCGAATATTACGTATTTTGCGACCAGGCGCCATTTCTGCAGACGATCTGTATTGCTGCCTAAAAGCTAATGGGCTCCGTGCAAAAATTCTCAATAAGCGAGCGGCGCATAGCCCACTCAGTCCAGGTAGCCACCGTCGGCATTATAGCCCACCAATTCCTATCACCCTCGTAAAAAAAATCCCAAAATCTATTCCGCCCGACACCTTGGCAATTTTCTGGCGGCGTCCCAACCAGATCCCAGCCATCAATAACATCTACTTTAGTCAGAACGGGGCTAGTGTTGACGCAGCCCGCAATCTTTATCGTGTATTACACTGCGCTGGCGCTAGCGGCTATGCGCGCGCATTAGTAGAACTTCCTCCTTCAGTCAGCAGAGCAAATGGGCTAGGTAATGCGATCAAGGATCGCTTAACCCGCGCCGCGGCCAAGTAATTCGGCCGCGGCATTCATAGAATCACTCCCGCGCGCTCAGCGCGCAGGAGCCTCTTTCGCCAATTCCTTTTCGACGGTAATGTAATAGTCTTTATAAGACTTGTCGTAGTATTGCGCGTAATAATAGCCGGAGATCGCGAGATTCAAGCCATTCAATACTGCCCCGAAGCAAGGCACGTTGACTTCCAATAGCTTCCGAGCGGCAAATTGCGCAGCCTTACGCCGCACCTTGTTAAAGTAGATGCTGAAAATCGAGCCATCAATTAACGGTAAAACGATCATTGCATCGCTTACTGCGGCGAGCGGCGGAGTATCAATAAACACCCGATCGTAGCGCTTACGCAAATCAGATAGCATGATTTCGAAACCGCGGCTATTGAGGATCTGTGTCGGGTTTTTTGCTCGGCCTCCCGACGTGATAATATCGAGGTTAGGATGCACACCCTTAACGACAACATCGTCGATCGACGCATTGCCGCCACAGATATCAATCACACCTTTGAGGTTCTCGAGGCGGAAAGAGCGATGCACATTCGGTTTACGCAAATCGCAATCGATAATTACCACTTTTTCCCCGTGGGCAGCGAAAGTAAGCGCGAGATTACTTGTGACGAATGATTTACCTTCACCAGGAATGGTGCTGGTCGTCATAATTGTTTTAGCGCGTTTGCTCTCATCTTTCAGACGAAGCGAAGAGTGAAGGGCGAGAAAGGCCTCGGCCACCTGCTTGTCCGAGTTGCTAGCGACAACTTGTGCCTTCTCCGGCTGATCCATTCTCTTAACCTCAGGAATGATACCGATTAGCGGAAGACCGATTACCGACTCAATATCGAATGAGCTTTTCACGCAGTCATCGATATACGCGACAAAAAAGGCGAATGCAGTCCCAAGAAACAAACCGCCAACCACACCAAGAGCAAGATTGAGAGGGATATTCGGGAAGCTAGGTTTGAGGGCAGGCGCAGCTTTATCAACCACACGCGCGTTTTGTGTCTCAATCGTTGCGCTCATGGATGTCTCTTTCATGCGAGAGAGAGTTGCGTCCAGAAGTTGCTCAGTGATTCTCAGATCACGCTCCATGTTGGAATATTCAACAGCATAACGATCCACATCGAGGGACTCTGCTTCCTGTTTCTTCAAATCAGATAATGCCTCATTATATGAGCGAACAGCGGTTTGATATTCCGCTTCAGTATTTGAGGCAGCAGTTAGTAATGCGTGCTCCAATTCTGTCCGTACTTGGCTGCTAACATTCACCGCCTCGATCATCTTAGGATGTTTAGGACGATAACGCTCCTCTAGCTGACGGACAGCAACATTCGCGTTTGAATATTGCTGCATGAGCTGCGAAATGACTTGGGTCGTTGCGATAAAAGGCAACTCCTTCAGTTTCATCACATCGTCTTTGCGCTCCTGCACTTGTTTCCAGCGCACCTCTGCCTCATTCTTTCTGTTGTTGGACTGCGTAACAAATAGACTTAGCGCGCGAAGTTTTTCGGTCACGATATCTTTGCGCTGATCCAAGGAAATCAAATTGTTTTTTTCGCGATAGGCCTGCAACGAGTTGGCGATCTCTTCCACTCGCTTCTTTTGCTGCTCTGCGCGAACCTTGAGGTCATCAACAGCTTTCATTGATTCCTCAATACGCAGCCTAGAATTACTGAAAATATATTCGTCGATAAATAAATTAGACACTTTAGCTGCAATAAATTTATCAGGATGCGTATACTGAACTTGAATAATTAGACTGAGCCGGACGGGCACAATTTTGCGGTTTTTTGCGATGATTTCTGCAGCCGAGATTGGCTCTTCCCCTTCTTCGCGCGTATAGGGTGCCAAAAACTGACGAAGATCGTCTCCGGTGAGCCGATCCGCCACTCGCTGGACAATGCCTGCGCTCTCTAAAATTTTTACCTGAGTATTTAGATCCTCTGCGCCACGGATTTCATTATCCATCACGTTCTGCACCTTCATGACCATCGGGTCACGGCGATATATTTGAACGCTTGCCGTAGATTGATATGTCTTTTGAGCAGTAAAGGTATATACAGTGACTGCACTAAAAACTAATAGAAAGACTACAACGATATACCAGATACGCTCACGTATAACCAATGCGTAGTCCTGAAAGCCGCGTTGAACTGCTGACTCAGATTGCGCTGCATTTCCGATGGCGCTGTAAGTAGCACCATAGTAATTATATGAATACGAACCCGGCCCTGTGCCGAGTTCTTTCTCACCTTTTAAGGGCTGTTGATCCATGACGTGTTTAAAGGATTCTCTCGGGCACATTTACCACATCGCCTTTTTGCAGAGCGATATCTGGTTTTTCACCTCTCATGATATCTTCTACATTAACTTCGGTCGATTCGTTGGCACCGGCATGCTTTAACTGAACTTTTTTAAGGTTGGCTATACGCGCTTGGCCTCCAGCGCGACCTATTGCCTCTACAATTGTCATATTGTCCTCTGCAGGGAAAAGAACTGCGCCTGGGCGGTTAACAGCGCCAATGACCTGCACTGTCTTCTCGGCGTATTTCAGCACGGTGACTGTGACCTGGGGATTTACTAGATAATCTTTGCTATAAAGTTCTTGAATGAGATTTTCCGCTTGTCTGACCGTCTTATCTCTAAGATCGACGCTGCCTATCAGAGGAAGATTGAGTGTGTTCTCTTGGGTAATGCTTACTTCGCGCTCTAGGTCAGGCTCCTGAAATATCTGCACTCGCACCGCGTCAGCTGGCTGCAAGACATAATCTTGCGAGACAATATTACTGGGGTAATTAGATTTTGTTGGGGCCGCAGATAACGTGGCCCATGTTCCGATTATCAATATGTAGCCTAACTTTTTCATCTTATTTGTAAACATTACGAAATAAAAGCGGAAGGGCTCCTAGGAACCACTTCCGCTTTTAGCTTAAATTTGGAGCTATTTAATCAATAGCGGATCTTAACACCTACAGTGAACAGATTATTGGAGAATTCAGCTCCTGCGATATCGCTGGTATTATTGCGATAAACGTAGCCAGCCTCATACTTCAAGTAGCTGTTATAGGTGTAAACTGCGCGAAGAGAACCCTGGAAAAAGTCATCCGTGCGGGTCGGGTAATCAATTTTATTGTATGCCAGTCCAACACCAACTGAGAGTTGCTCGCTGACCAAAGTTTGCACGCTGGTCCCCAAGACGAAACGCTTGGTTGACTGACCTGTGCTAGAGTTGCTGAAGCTGTTGCTAGCATTGACTTGGAGACGGGTCTTGGCACTGACGGCGTAAGCCAAGTCAGCATCCAAACCAAAATCATCAGTTGTGCCGCCGGTCTTGAAGTCACGAAGGACGTAACCGACACGAACCTGTCCAGCCAGCTTGGGAGTGAACTCGCCACGGGCACCGATATTAAAGAAGTGGTCAGAAGCATCAACTCCACCCGTAGAGGAGTTCGTATTCGAATAACGATAACCCAAGCTGACCGCTAATTTGGGCGAGTACTCGTAGTAAACATCGAGCGGCAAGGTCCAAGAATCGACATCAATATATCCGGCAGTGCTATAGTCTGTTTGTTGATAAGAAGCACCAACGCCAAGCGTCGTCTTCTCGCTCACACCAAACTCGCCATCAATACCAGCGTTGCTGATTTCACGACGAATATTAACACCGGCGGCGTTAATATTGTTGTCGCTAAGGAACTTTTGAACATACCCTGCGCTCAGGTTAACCTTGGTTTTACCGTTAGTATAAGCAGAGGCAAAATCGACATCTGAAACAGACGTGCTTTGATTGTTGTAGTCGGAATATTCGTAGAAGTCTTCGCGATAGCTCAGGTGGCCAGAAGTTGCGGCATTGTTGCCGAACACGAGGTCCAAACCAGGGCTGAGGACAAAAATCGTGTCACTCTTTTCGGTGGTGTTATCCAAAAAGATATTGTCGTCGTGCTGGATCTCAACGCCGGCGGTCAAAAATAGCTCTGCGTTGTCACCGACGGCCATGAACGGTGCTGCGAAAGCGGCTTGGGTTCCTAAGACAGCGGTTAATGCGAGTGCGCGTCCGTGAATTTTCATATTAGTTGTGGGTTACAGGAAGCTTGGTTTAGTAATTGGAATCTAGACGACAACGCAATCAACATGCTGATGCAAGTTTTTTGTTTTGGTTTTTTTACAATTCCTCTGCAAAAAATATTTACCCTCTGCCTGTAAACACCTCTAGCCGAAATCCCCACTTGGGCATTACCACTGACTAGACCCCCCTTTAGGGTTTCTTAACATGTTGAAATATATTTATATGCAGATTTTATTTTTACAAAAAGCTAGGCCGTAGCTATTTTATGTAGTGCCGTATTGAAATACTAATTCGCTGCCTCCACTCCAAATCTATCATGCGTGATTCGTTTTCCTGCCTAATTCTGTATTTTTTTGCGATGTTGATTGGATCTTTGGATCTAGCCGCGTCTACCGGGTTACCAAGTATTTCAAAACAGAATCCGCCAGTAACTGCGCAGCTGATCGCCGAGCCAGACGTGCTCCGCCCAAACAAGCCCTTCACTCTAGCCGTTCAACTTGACCATGCTCCACACTGGCACTCCTATTGGCTAAATCCTGGAACTGGCTATAAGACGTCTATAAACTGGGCCATGCCGGCTGGATTCACCGCCGGGCCCATTCAATGGCCAACGCCACACTTGGTTCGCGACGCCGCCGGAAACATCACTGGCTATGGGTATGAGGGGCGTGTGCTTTTACTCACCGAAGTCACCCCGCCTGCCTCCATAGAATCTGCCCCAATAATCCGCGTCCAAGGACAAGTCTCATGGTTGATGTGCTCGGAATCCTGTGTCCCGGGTGAGGCTGAAGTAAGCCTCAGCTTGCCTTGGGCCGACGAGCCAATCGCAGAAAATTCCGCATCCTCTTCCATCTTCAATGAGGCGCGCGCCCAGCTGCCCCGCGACAGCAGTGACTGGTCATTCACTGCCTTGCGCAAGGGCAATACCATTGAGCTCCGTCTGGTCTGCGCGAATCCCGATGTTAAAAATCAGCGCCGAGAAAACTTATACTTTTTTGATGCAGACGGCTTAATCGACTACGCTGCCCCACAACGTATCCGACAAGAGTCAGACGTAATTGTCATCGAAATGCAGGTCTCCGCTGACGCGCCTGATAAGGCTGCGGAATTACGTGGCGTGCTTGCAGCTGATTCCGGCCTTTTTCCTGACCAAAATAGCTACGCCGGCTTAAACGTTTTCACACCTCTCGTTGAAGCCGCGCCGCCGATAAATTCAGCCTTATCTCCAGCTCACCCGCAATCCCCTCCGCCGACTTTTGCTGGCACGCTGCTCATCGCCTTTTTGGGCGGTCTAATTTTAAATCTCATGCCGTGTGTGTTTCCGGTTTTAGGCATTAAAATCCTCGGCTTCGTGAATCAGTCTGGCGGCAACCGTGCATCGACGGTGCGGCATGGGCTGGCATTTGCCGGAGGAGTGCTAATTAGTTTTTGGGCTTTGGCCGGGCTGTTGCTTGCTCTACGCGCAGGCGGCGCCCAGCTTGGCTGGGGGTTTCAACTCCAATCCCCCTCCTTTGTCTTCGCGATGGCCGCATTTCTACTGCTCTTCGCGTTCAGTCTCAGTGGCGTGCTTGAGGTTGGGCTTTCCGCTACTGGAGTGGGAGCCGGACTGCAATCGCGTGACGGCTTTATTGGATCTTTCTTCACAGGCGCACTCGCAACACTGGTCGCCACACCATGCAGTGCTCCGTTTCTTGCTGCCGCCCTACCGGTCGCCCTGACCTTGCCCGCTACGGCTGCGCTGATTGTTTTCACCGCGATCGCGCTCGGGCTGTCTTTGCCTTACTTATTGCTATCGATTTTCCCCGCCGCCGTGCGCGTGCTGCCACGACCAGGCGCTTGGATGGAAACTTTTAAGCAGCTCATGGCGTTTCCGCTTTATGCGACCGTCGCCTGGCTCGTCTGGGTGCTGGCAGCACAAACAGCCGATGATGACTTAGCACTCCGCAACATCCTCTTTGCCCTCGTCGGCGTGGCTCTATCCGCTTGGCTTTATGGCCGCTTTGGTCAACCCCATGGCACTCCGCTCCGACGGCGTCTCGGTTTGATCGCGGCATTGCTTAGCCTAGCCGGATCGCTGTGGCTCGGCTGGCCCAACTCTGCCGACCCATCGGCAGCCGCACCGTCGGCGCACGGAAAAACGGATCTCGTCTGGCACAACTGGAGTCCGGAGGCCGTCGCAAATGCCATAGCCGCAGGCCGCCCTGTTTACGTGGATTTCACCGCACGTTGGTGCGCCACCTGCCAGACCAACAAAGCCATTGTCTTTTCGTCCGCTGAAGTCCGGCGCACATTCGCCGAACGCGATGTTCTTCTTTTGCGCGCAGACTGGACCAGCCGCGACCCCGCCATCACCACCGAACTCGCTCGCTGGGGAAAATCCGCTGTGCCGTTCAACTTGCTCTACCTCCCCGGACACGATGCTCCAGTTGAATTACCGACGCTCCTCACCCCGGGCGTGGTGTTGGAAGCACTCGGCCACACAGAACGCTAAGCTCGACGCGCAACAGCGTTTTTAGTCTCGCAAGCCCGCCCGCCTTCCGGGATGCCTGCCCGCCTATGTCCAACTGGGAATATAAAATCATCAGCAGCGGCAAGGGCGGCTTTGCGTCGCCGGCGCTGATGGAAAAATTTTTAAACGACCTCGGCCAAGAACACTGGGAAATCCTCAATTTCCAGACCTTGCCCGACAATCCTCTCGCCTTCAGCGGCCTCGCCCGACGCCGCACCGAACGCGACTGGACCCTCGAAGACGCCGCCAAAGCGGCCGCCAAAGCCGAGGCCGACAAGCTCCGCGCTGAATTCGAAGCCAAATTCAAAGCAGGCAACTCCATCGCAACTTCCGCCGCCTCCTCCGAAGACCAAGCCGCCACCTTTCTGGCGGAAGAAAAGACCGGACATGACGACGGTTTCCGTCGACTTCGCGATACCTCACGTGACGACGATCCCGACGCCCACGACGAAGAAACCGCACCGAAGGACGAGTGGGATCAGCTCACCACCGAAGACGAGCTGCCGGCATTTTTCGACGCCATTCGACCGCACATGCGTCGTAACCAACGCGGTCCCGGCCTGAGTGTCGGCGTCGATTATCTCGCCAAAAAATGGCGCCTTGAAGAAAGCGACATCAAAAACGCGCTCGTCGAATGCGGCTTGCAAATTCCCGCCGACGAAAACGCTAGACCTGTTCACGTCGAATACGAGGGCGAGTTGTTTTGGGTAAATATCAACCGCCGTGGAGAAATCTGGATCAATACTCGCGAAAAACCCACGCCTGTCTTTCGCATCGTGCCCGGCAAACGACTCGAAGAACCCGCCGAAGAAAGCCCCGCTGCACCCACCGAGAGCGAACCTCCAGCGAACACCGCTCCTGCTGAAACCAGCACCCCGGCCGCCGACACCGCCCCGACTTCAGCCCCAAAAACTTTTCTCGGAAAAATCCGCGGCCTCATGCGTCGCAACCGCCGCGGACACGGCTGGTCCGGCAGCTTTCCGTTCCTCACCAAAGCGCTACGCACCGACGAAGCAGGCCTGCTGGCTCAACTTGCTACACATGGACTGACGCTCGCGCCTGAGGGAGCCGAGAAGCCCGCCTTCCACGAAGAAGAGGGCTTTCTCTACTGGATGCAGCGCAGCCCGCGCGGCGAAGTCTGGATCAACGCACAAAAAGCTCGCGCTCCTCGCAGCGAGAACGCCCACCCTGAAGCAACCATGGACGGCGAACCAACCGTGGCTGCCGACACCGCCCCGGAAACTGCTGAAACCAGCACCTCGGCCATCGCTCCCGTAGAGAATAGCCTCCCCTCGCCCACCGACACGCTCGCCGCCGTTCGCCTGCTGCTTCAGCCCAAGAAACGCGGCGAAGGTGTAGCCGCGCTCATCTCGGATATCGCCAATCAACTTGGCCAACCTCAAGAAAAGCTCCTCGCCGCCTTGCAACAGGCCAACGTCATCGAACCCGCCGACGAAAAAGCCAAGCCGACCTTCGGAGAACACGCCGACGAAATCTTTTGGCTCAACCGCAACGCGAAAGGCGAACTCTGGCTCAACGCCAAGCCAGCGAAAAGCAAACCAGCCCGGCGTGCTCGCTCCGGGAAAAAAGATTCAGCGGACTGATCGGTAGTCGGCTCGTTCAGAGCAGACTGCGCACCAGTTGCTCGTATTCCTCTGTCTCCATACCGCCAACCTTGCGGTGGCGAATTCGGCCTTCGCGGTCGATGAGGAAAGTCGTGGGAATCGCTTCAATGCCACCAAACTGATCGGCCAACGAGCCGTCGTCGATTCCCACCTGATAATTCACGCCACGCTTTTTTAGGAAAGGCGGCACCGCACTCGCATCGCGATCCACGGACACGCCCACAATCGCAAGCCCCTGCTCACGATACTTCTCTTGCATCTTCACGTAGCCGGGCACTTCGGCCACGCATGGTGGGCACCACGTAGCCCAAAAATCCAGCACGACGATCTTGCCGCGCAAACTCGCCAACGACACCTCCGCACCATCCAGCGTGCGCAACTTGAAATCTGGCGCCGCGCCCAACACCGGTAAGGTCATCGCAGCTTTAACCGCGCCAGCCGCAGGCTCTTTGGCCTCCACCACAGCGGGTGCATGGTTTTCAGAACGGCTGCAACCGCCCAACACCAGCAGACCAGACAACAAAAGAAGGTATCCCAAGAAGGTAGATTTCATATTAAACAAGAGCAACAGGCTGGAAATTTGTTCCCGAAAAGGCAGGCGGACCACGCCGCTCCTTATTCGGTGGGCGCGCTTTTAGTAACCGCACCAAGCATCTCCATAAATTTCTTCATCGCCGGCGTCAGCACGCGACCTTTGCGATGCAAGAGCGCCAGCGGACGAATAAATTCGCGGCCCTTCAACTGCACCGCCGTCAGCAAGCCTTGGCTCACTTCTTGGGCCACGGTCGTCTGTGGCACGATCGCCACGCCGTGGTTGATTTCTACGGCGCGCTTCACGGTCTCGATGTTGTCGAACTCCATCACCGGCACCGCATCCACTTTGTGCTCGCGCAGGATGCTATCCACCGCCTTTCGCGTCGGGATATCGGGATCAAAACCGATGAACCGCTGCCCAGATAACAATCGCGGCTCCACTTCGCGCAACTTCGCCAATTGGTGTGCCGGATGCGTGATGAGCACGAGCCGATCATCGCGAAATGGCACCGCCTCAATCTGCCGAGTTTTCTCCGGAAACGCCACCAAACCAAAATCCACGGAATTATGGAGGATATCTTCGTATACCAAATTCGAGCGGCGATATTCCACCCGCACATTCACTGAAGGAAAGTCCTGCAAAAACTTTTTGATAAAGGGCGGCAGCTCATGCAGGCCGATCGAATAAATCACTGAAATGCGAATCGTGCCGCTGATGATTTTTTTCATCTCCTGCAGTTCGCTCAGCAACTTGTCGTGCACGTGCAAAATTTCTTTCCCTGCATCATAGACGCGCTGTCCCTCAGGCGTGAGTTTAAACTGCTTTTGGCTGCGATCCACCAACAATGACTTAAACAAGCGCTCCATTGAGCGCGCTTGCTGACTGACCGCTGATTGTGTGATGCCATTAAGTTTGGCCGCTTTGGAAAAGCTCTTGGTTTCAACGAGGTCGGCGAATATCTTGTAGTTTTCAATTTGCATGGCAGCGAGGTCGGAAACTCCCTTATGAGATTTTCTAATTATTTATCCACAGTAAAAATGTGTCCGGCCCCATGATGATTAATTACGAAATCTTTCACGAGCGCATCACCACCCTGCAAAAAGCCATGGCTGACGCCAGCCTCGCAGCCGGCCGCGATCCCAAAGAAACCGTGCTTTTGCCGGTCACCAAAACCCACCCCGCAACCGCCGCCGACTACGCGCGCCAATGCGGATTCGCCGCCGTCGGTGAAAATCGCGTGCAAGAAGCCGCCGCCAAACGCGCCGAACTCGAAGCGGCCCCGCCCAACACATTCGCCCGCCTGCACTGGGAGCTAATCGGCCACTTGCAAAGCAACAAAGCGCGCCTCGCCGTCGCCACTTTCGACCGCGTGCAAAGCGTAGATTCGCCCAAGCTCGCACAGCACCTCGCCCGGGCCGCCGCCGAACTTGGCCGCCCGCTACCTATTTTACTCCAAATCAACTCCGGCCACGACCCAGCTAAATTCGGCGCCGAGCCCGACGATGCTCCCGCCCTGCTCGACGCCGCGCTCGCACTGCCCTCACTCCGTGTGGATGGCCTGATGGCCATCGCGCCACTTGGCGCGACACCGCACGAGACTAGCGAACTCGCCCGCCGCACATTCGCCCGTCTGCGTGAAATCCGCGACGAGCTCGCGCGCCGCAGCGGCCTGCCTCTGCGCGAACTTTCCATGGGCATGAGCGGCGATTTCGCCGAAGCCATCGCCGAAGGCAGCACGCTCATTCGTGTCGGCACGGCGCTGTTCGGCCCGCGCAACTGACGTCCCACCTCCTCTCGTTAACAAGTCTGCAGCTGCAAGATTCGCTGGCGTGCGGACGCCAAGTCCGGCAAACTGCGGCAGCCCCATGCAACTGCCTACACCACTTCTTGCCGCGCTCGACGCCTTGCGCCGAGTCGGCGGACGCCCCCGCCTCGTCGGCGGCTGCGTGCGTGATTGGCTGCTCGGGCGAGCGGCGAAGGACTTCGATGTGGAGGTCTTTGGACTCGATTACGAATCCATGGGACGCGCGCTTGTTCGCTTTGGCCCGACTGACCTTGTGGGCCGCAGCTTCGGCGTGCTGAAAGTGCGGCTCGCTGGCTGCGAATACGATTTTTCCCTGCCGCGCCGCGAATCCAAGACTGGCGCAGGTCATCGTGGTTTCGCCATCGCACCCGATCCAGGGCTTGACGAAACCGCCGCCGCTGCTCGCCGCGATTTCACGCTCAACGCCATCGCTTACGACCCTTTTGAAAAACAGCTCGTTGATCCGCACGGCGGCGAGCGCGACCTTCGCGCTAAACTGCTGCGCCATGTCAGCCCGGCGTTTTCCGAAGATCCGTTGCGCGTCCTGCGCGCCATGCAACTCGCCGCGCGCTTCGACCTCGCGCTCGCTCCAGAGACGGCCGCGCTCGCCTATTCGATCCGCGATAGTTTTGCGGAGATCGCCACTGAACGCGTTTGGGGCGAGTGGGATAAGTGGGCCACAAAAGCCACGCGTCCTTCGCTCGGACTGCGCGTGCTGCGCGAAACCGGCTGGATTGCTCACTTCCCCGAAATCGCGACGTTGGACGGCCTGCCGCAAGAACCCGAGTGGCACCCAGAAGGCGACGTCCTGACGCACACTGGCCTGTGCCTTGATGCACTGGTTGCGTTGCCGCTCTGGCAAGAGTCCGTGCCGGAGCGCCGCCGTGTGCTCGTCTTCGCCGTGCTCGCGCAC
>JACCDO010174604.1_pt1 | contig 14895 bp, 15 predicted proteins | sample 7446101 | NCBI WGS metagenome assembly JACCDO01 (sample SAMN15323440, study PRJNA562643) | freshwater metagenome | isolation source: river surface water | place: USA:Blue River Watershed | collected 2017-08-16
TGGTGTTGCTGCTGGTGTTGCTGCTGGTGTTGCTGCTGGTGTTGCTGCTGGTGTTGCTGCTGGTGTTGCTGCTGGTGTTGCTGCTGGTGATGGATTTACAGCTTCTTCGACTAGTTTTAATATTTGAGGATCATTTGATAATTTTTCTTCTTTCATAATCAACTCATGTAATTTTTTAAGCGCATCATATGGTATATTTTTACTTGTTAATAATGTAGATGAATATTTTTGACATTCTTGTAAAGAATATAATTTACTATTACTTTTAATTTGATCTATGGCAAACTCTTTTAGGGATTCTATAAATTCATTACTATATTTTTTTTTGATCTGTTCATCTGTCATAGATTTTACATCATCTGATGTCATATCAAATAAATTTATTTCGCTATCTTTTGTTAATGTTGAATTTTGTATTATACCTCTTATAAGTATTTCAAATTGTCTTATAAGTATATCAAAATGCATGTCTAATATCTCTTTATTTTCTGTATCTTGATTTGTTTTATTTAAATATTGACATATATGTGTTTTTGATATGGAGTTAAATAAATTCTTCATTTTTACCTTATCATCATTTTTAGTAATATACTCTAAAATTTCAAGATTATTAGCAGCTTCTGAATCTAATAATTTGTTATATGTTATATTATCATAATAAGATAAATTTCCTTTTTTTGCTAATTTGTCTAATAAGTTGTTAACTAACTCTTGTACTAAAGTTGTTTTGCTAATTTTCTGTAATAAAGCTTCAGCTTCAGATTTAATTGTAGGATCATTCGCTTTTTTAAAAGAGCTAATTTGTATATTAGATAATAATGTAGTTTGATTAGGTTTGTTATCTTTAGTTAAGCTAAGAATTTTTTCAATAAGAGCATATAGTATTTTAAAAGTTAAAGACGTGGTTGATATTTTATTATCGTTACATTGTTTGGTAATGTATGCAATAAATTGCATACGTGATTGTGATTTATCTTTTAATTTTGTTTGTAAATTTTCATTATTACAAAATGATTCACCTGTCTTACTTGTTGATGGTCTTGCAAATGGATTAAAATCTTCATCTTCTATTCCAAGTATTTTATTTTCAGTTAATTCAGGGTTAGTTTCTTGTAATTTTTTAACTAATTGACGTTCACTTTCTTCTATTACATATTTCATCGACTCATATTCATCTATTTTATCTTCATTATTTTTAGCAATTGCTTTTTCCATATCTTCAAGATGTTTCTTATTACGGTCTGTTGGTGTCATGTTTAAAATAGCTTCATATCTTTCTTTTATAAGTTTTTTATTAGCAGCATCTAAACCCTCGCGTAATCTATCATCTGGTTTTGGTGCTGGTGCTGCTGGTGCTGCTGGTGCTGCTGGTGCTGGTGCTGTTGATTTTGGTGCTTCTACTGGTCTTGTTGTTGCTGCTTGTGTTGTTGCTGGTTCTGTTGGTTTTGCATATTCTACCTTATACGATATTGCATTATCTCTTCTAATTGATTCTATTTTTTTAATTATATCTGCAACACTTTCATTACTATTTATTTCCTTATTTAATTGGCCTAATTCTTTTTGTAATATTTTTCGTTGGTTGTTATTTGTATTTGGATTATTGATTTCTTCTGTTACTACTTGTATTCTCCTCTCAAATTCCAGTGATTCTTGTATATCTTTTTTAATGTTAGGTTTAAGTGGTACATATGGTTTACTACCATTATAAAATTTATAAATATTTTCATTAACTTTATTATTCATACATTTTATAAATATACTATTACGTATAACACCATCTTTTTCTAATACTGCTTTCATATGTTCATCACTATCATTTACTGTGGCATAAAAATCTATATTATCACTAATACACTTCTGTGATAGTTGACGATCTTTTATTAAATCTGTTAAAGATTGTTGTAATTTTTGTTTATCAGTATCTTTATGTTTACTTGATGCATGATTGCATTTTACTATTGATCTACCATTACAGTTAAAAGTAACAACCAATTTTTCTGTATCATATTTAGATGTTTCTTTATCAACAGCAAAATAATTAAATTTATAATCATATTTATTATTATTGTTCTCTCCAAGTAATATTTTTGTTACATTTGCTAATTCTCCAGATAATTTTCCTAATGATGTTTTTGTATAATTTTTTTCGTCATTTATATAGCTTAAACTAATAATCGATTGTTCTGTACTATCAGGATATGGATTATTAATATAAAATTCAGTATCAGGGCATAAATGTAATAATATAGATGTTTTGTCATATTGGGATCTTAATTTATCTTCTTTTTTATAAGTATATGTATTATTTGATTTTGTTATTGTCATAATAATATCATCTTTTATTAAAGAACCATAACAAAATTTATCAAAATATAAAATTGTAGGTGTTTGTCCTAAACCTTGTATTGATAATTCATAATAAATTACAAATATATTATCTATTTTTTTTGTAACTTTTTTTATTGATAAATTATATGTTGGAGGACAAGGTTCTAAGGCACCACCAGATTGATAATTATCTTTCATATCTTTCAGATCTAAATATTTTGCTTTGTACTTTAAGTACTTGTCATAATATTGACTGTTCATCATATATATTATAATATATAAATTTTATATATTATAAATAAAATAACTATATTAATATATTTTATTGTTTATTGTTTATTGTTTATTGTTTACCACCACCACAATTATTACTACCACCAACTTCTAATCCAAGAACTGGGCGCATACCGTTTGATGTTTGTCTTGGAATGTTGTTATATACTACAGGGCAGACATCAACATTTAATATAACTGGGCGCGATGGATCATATGTGCTTGTGCACATAGATGATTTCTTGCAAGCTGGGTTGTATTTAAGATTAGCGCATTTAGTAGCTGGTCTAGTGATATTTTTAAGTTCACTTTCTACATCAACAATTTCACCATCAAATGGTTTCCAGAATTTGTCATATTTGCATTTTTCGCTATTTTCATAGGCACCCATATATGTTCTGTATTGGAATGGTGATGTCGAATCACTCATTCTTTGAGCATAAGCGCATTCATCATAAACTAATCTATTTGAAGCTCCTTGTTTATTCATTTATATAATATAACTATATATTATATAATATTTTTATTTTTATAGAAAAAATAATTTATTAACTATAATTATTAGTTAACTTAAAATATTAAAAAATAAAAGTTAATAAATATCTCTTTGTTTTGAGCGAGCAGTCGTTTTATTATCTATACGAGTAGATGTAGGGCGATCAAAAATAACATGTTTTGGATCTTGGATATCGCTGTCTATAAATTGAAAATAATGATCTGATGCATTTTCAAAACCTAAAGATCTTGCTTTACTTGTTGGATAACCATATTTAACAAAATTTTCATAATCTATATTTTGTGCAAATCCACCATCGTTGTTACCGACACCATTATATAATGCATTTAAATTAACATTTCTTTCTTCTCTATCTTCTCTATTATTATTTAAACCTGGTTTATTATTTTGAAATATATGACTTCTTGAAAGATCTGGAGCATTTGGTTTTCTGTATGAGTAACCAGAACCTATACTATTACAAAATTGTTTATCACCTGTATTTATTGGTTGAAAATGTTGAACTTGTTTATAAGCAATTTGTGGAGTTACATGTGCTTGATGTTGTGGAGGTCTGACTTGTTGTTGTCTATTATTAGTATAGTGATGATCTGATGGAGGAGCATATAATTGATTTGTATTTTGATTAGAACTTGCTTCATATGTTACATTTATAGGAGCATTCATTTCATCTATAATATTGTCTAATCCAAATTCATTGCTAAAGTCACTACTAGCAGTGGATGAGAAATTACGTCTATACATGTCATATGATTTAGCTAAATCTGTTGTGTTATGTCTTGTTCTATTAGCTTCTTTTTCTTTCTTTATTTTTTCAGTAATTCTTTCTAAGCGTGGATCATAATTATTAGATACTGGAAAGCGAGCCTTTGTACAATCAATTAAATCATCATGATCATAATTTTTAACTTTACGACGAACATACATGCGATTATTACCACCATTTACTAGTTCATCATCATCTTCATCATCATCTTCGTAATTATCTTGTAATTGTTGTTGTTGTTTTCTATTATTTTTAAAATCACTAATATTTTGAAGATCATTTTTGGTAATCATATATTGTTTCTCTAAAGACACTGTATTAATATCATTTTCTTCATAAAATTTCTTTCTTTTTAAATATTCAACTAAACGGGGTTCTAAATCTATATTACTATTGTTCATATAAAGTAAGTTTATAATATTTATTTTTTAAAAATACTTAACAAAAATTAATATAAATTATTTAGAGCTAACTATATATAATATATATTATCATTATGGACAATCAAGATGAATCATATACACCAGAAGAACTAGCATGGAAATTAATTCTTGATGAAAAAGTAGAACCTAGAGCATTATTAACTTTCAGTGAAGATAACACTAAAGAAATATTATTTGAAATATTAATTACTATATTTTTAGAAATGATATTTGATCATAGTAAATTACAGTATTTAGAAAATAATTTAGATAATACTCAAACAGACACAGTAGATGATAATTTTAATAATTTCAAACTAGATTTAACTAAACTAGATTTTAATCAGATAACTAATTTATTCGTAGAAAAAATAAAAAAACTAAAATATCTGTTATGTATAACAGAATTATCAAGTGAAGAATATAGTGAAAGCAAAAAATATAGATATTGTACAGTATTATTAAAAGATTCTCTATCAGATGCAACTTATTTTATGATGAATGAAGAACATCTAGATCCAGAAAAGAGATACCATTTTGCACTTAATGGCAATTATACACATAATAGTGATTTACGCGATATATGCTGTACATTAAATATTAACGGTAAATTTATTAAAATATATTTTGTTGCATTATAAATAACTCATAATAAAATTATTTTTTTTATTTTTTAGTAAAATATAACAATCTATAATATATGAATAATAATACATATCAATTAGGTGGTATAATATATGGTAAGGGTGCGAAAGGATCTGTAAAAGATATATTTAAAAAAGATTCTGAAAAATCATACCAATATTTTGCAGCAAATATAAATGATGTAAGATTGGGCTATTATAATAGTGGATTATATAGTTCTGATATTAAACCATTAAAACCTGAATTAACAAACTTTTTAATAAAAACATTTAATAAACAAGAAGATTTACTAAGAGAAGTTTTAGTATCAAATGATTTAAATGCTAAAAATATTACTCAAGAATTTATTGAAAAAGATAGTATTAAATATAATTTATTATATAATACTACAACTAGAAATTATGGATTATTAAAAGAAAAGTGTCAGCAAACATTAGATAAATATAATTTAACAAAAACACCAACATCTATTAGTTTAAGAATAGTAATGGAACAATTATTGAATCATGTTATGTTATTACAACAAAATAAATATACTCATTGTGATATTAAAGCAGATAATATTATGATATGTAATGATATTGCAAAATTAATAGATTGGGATAAAGCAATATATATGGACAATCCAACAAAAGCTAATGTTTGTGAAGCAAATTATTTTGGTTCATCAACACATACATCTGATATAATTTATGAATTATATAAGCAAATATGCAAAAATGAAAAATTTAAAGAAGGTATAAAACAAACAGTTGCAGAAGTGGTATCTCATCGTAGAATATCATCGCTAGATAAAGTAATTGATGATGAAACCAAAATATATATATTAACTGAATGTGAAAAAGGTAATTATAGTATTTTACTACATTGTCATATAGATCTATATGCATTAAGTTTAGTTATAATAGAAATATGTGATAAATATGATATTATTAGTGATACTTTATTTCATTTTATTAAAATACTGCAAAATACAATATCTATAAAAGAGAATATTTTTGAATATAGAATAAATAAAAAAAATAATAATATAAATTTATCAACATTATTATCTTATACAGAAGGTTATTATTTAGAACCAAAACAACAAAAAGGAGGTTATAAACAAAAATATTTAAAATATAAATATAAATATTTACAACTTAAAAAATTAGTAGCTGCCTAATAAAATAATACAATCATTTACAACAGAACGTAAGTAAAATCTAAATGATTGATTAATAATAAATTTTTTAGTAGTTTTCATTGCTCCTTGTATTTTAGCTGGAACATTATTATTAGATACTTCAAACTCAATATTTTGAAGACAATCAGATACTTCACATTGATCATTAAATAGTTGTGGGGCATTTAGATCATTAAAAACTGTTTTTAGTTCAGTTTCTTTAAGAATATTAATATATCTTAGTTTAGTTTGTATTTTCATTTTAGGTATCTTTACTTCTTGTAATATAACAGGTTTTAAACTTGATGTTATCATTTTTAGTGTTTTATCATTAAGATCTATGTCTCCATATACAATACCAAAACATAAATTATCAACAGATGCTATTTCAAGAACTTGTAAATTTGGTTGATCATAATAACCAAATGGTTGATTATAAGCATACATAAATTCTATATTATTTTCACGAGTAACTTTTGAAAAATTAGCATACCAAACAGGTTTAATACATGCATAATTTAATAATATGACATTAGATTGTCTGATATTATCCGCACTAATAGATTTTTTAGTATTACCAGTCATTTTTGTAATAATAGCATTTATTTCAAATGCTTCTTTTTCTGCATTAATTCTATTAACTTTTCTTATTTTAGTAAACTGATTGATAGTATTACAATATTGTTGATTGTAAGATATTTCATCATTAAAAATTATGCAGTTACCCATGTTTAATTTAAATTGAAGTTGTTTTAATCCTTCTAATAAAATATCATTTCTAGGAAAACTAAAATAATTTTTTAATTCTATTTCAGTATTACCATCTGATGATAAATATAATGCAGCAAAAGTAGAGTAAATTAAATATGGACTAAATACAAATGCACCATTCATTACTTGTATCATATTATCAAAAAAGAATAAACCATAATTGTTAATACCATTTGCACATGTTGTATTGCTTTGTAAATTATGTGATAATTTAGTATCCGCATCGATGTCAGCAAAATTATTTGATCGGTCATAAGAACTAATATTTCTATTACTTGATTGAGTTCTTCTTTCAAATTCATAAATTGGTGTATTTATATTATAAGATGGTCTCATTGGCATTCTTTTATCAAAACCAGTATTATTCTTAGATTCATAATCACTATCAAAATTTGTAAAATTATTAGCTTTACTTATAAATTGGTTATCATCATTATTATCATCATTTAGAGAACTTCTCATAAATTCATCTCTTTCTATATCAATTCTTTTTACAGGATTAATTTTACGATTAACAATGTTAATATCACCCATATCTCTTTCATAAAGTTTATTATTTGAACTTGTTTGTAAAGCACCACGACTATTATTTGATTTAGAATATTCCATATATACAAATTATATCATAATTTTATAAGATAAATAAAACACATTAAAAAATAAAAAAAATATGATTATTATAATCACAAGTGATTATTTATTTATAATTATTCCTGTATCTAATATCATCGAACACTATACAATCTGCGCTGTTTTCTTTGCAAGTGCTTGGAGTTTTATAGCACCATTCAGCAAATTTTTGTTGATCATTTGGAATTGCTCCACCAGGAATAGTAAAGAATTGTCTTTCAACATTTTTAGAATCATATAAGTCACTTACATCTTTAAATAAATCTTTATTATATGTTAAATTAATTTTTTGTTTAATGACTTCATCGTCAGCATTAACTGGATAAGGAGCATTTTCAGTGTTAAAGTCGTTTAATATAGGATTCATAAAAGGATTATCTACAGTAGGTTCTCTTGGAACATCTAATATTTTTTGATTTCTTTCAGACTTTTTACGAACCATTTCATCTAATTCTTTATTTCTATTACGTTCTGAATAGAATTTACCGATTTTTAATACATTATCAGAATCATAATAACCACTTTCTACTTCAAAATCTTCTTCGTCGTCATCTTGTTTAGATCTTTTATATTTATTATAATAAATAATTACTAGTATAACTATTATACCAATAAAAAATATAGAAGTAAAATTATTTAGTAAACCTACTAATTTAAATATAACAAGAGCATATATACAAAATAAAGTAATCGCATTCATTTGTTCAATTCGTGACATTTGTCTAGTAGGAATAAACTTATCTAATTGTTTTAAAAGTATTGTTGGATGCTCTAACCAAAATGTATCATGATTTTTATTATTTACCATTATTATATATTAATAATATATAATAAAATTAACTAAAAATTATAAAATTAACTAATTATTATTATTAATTTTTTTAATTTCATCTCGTTTTCTTTGTTGAATATCTCCTAAAATTTTAATACTAAAATCTTTTTTCTTATCTTCAAACATTGTTAATTTATCTAATAGTTTTTGATGTTCTAAAGCTTTTTTATTCATTTCTTCTTGTGGATCAACTTCTATATCTTCCATATTTTGAATTACGATGCTACTTTTTTTACTAGTATCTTCTCTTTGTATTTCTCTATCTTCACGTTGAACATCTTGTTGATAATTTTGTTGGGCTTGAACTTGAGATTGAGCTGGTAGAGCTTTTTGTATTTGAATACTCGATTGTTCTAATTCTTTATTAGTTTGTTTTTCAGCAAGAAATGCTAATAAATCTTTTTTATAATATTCTTCTACAGCATTAAATGCTTCATATATAGTATTTTCGTTAGCTCTATTTACAGATACAAATATATTAGATGTATCAAATATATGATAAACATACGGGTACTCGTCGACATTTTTGCTTAATAAACTAATTCTACCAAGATCTTTTTGATCAGCACAATAATAGAGGAAGGTTAAATTTTCATATAATTTTGCATAATGTTTAAGAAATTTTTTTAAAGTTTTAACTACTGGTTTTGGGGTTGACTCAAGAGTTATGGCGACAATAACAAATCTCTTTTCACGTTCTTTAAGAATTTTTATAAGATCATTAATAGTAACTATTTCCCAAATATTCATATTAATATAATATTATTGATATTATATTAAATGCTTAATATCGCATTTTATAATTATATTAATTATTTTTTAGTTTTAGTCATCTTCTTAACAATTTGAGCCATATTAAAAGTATTTTGAAATTGTTTCATAAAATCACCTCCAATTGGATTACCATCTTCATCTTTCATGTCTTTGAGTTTATCACTATTATTTTTAATAAGATCACTCATACCAGAAGCTGTTTTAGCCATCTTTTCTGGATCAATCTTGTTACCAAGTTTGCCTGATACACGTTCAGCAATTGAGAACATGTTTTCGATGCCATTGGTCTTGATATCTTCAAGAACTGATTTTACCATAGTTGAACATACATCTTTAATATCAGTATCGTTACCTAACATAGATGTTAGTGTATTAATTGTATCATCTACGTCTTCTTCGTTGAATTTCTTAATCTCGTTTGTAAGATTGTTGATATCCATAAGTTTATCTACACCGAGATTACCAAGAATACCGCTACTGGCTTCTGTTCCTGGAATAACAACGTCAGATGACATAAGTTGATCCATGCTAAGTTCATTACCATCATCGCGTGATGCATTAAGACCCATAAAAAAGTTATTTTGGATTTTCTTAAGGACTTTACTTTCAAATTCAGCAACAAGAGCACTAATTTCTTTTGAATGTCTTGATTCATCTGTCATAATGTAAACCATCTTTACAGATGTTACAAACATTGCTTCGATGTTATCCCACAGAGATGCAAATTCTTCTTCTGTAAGATAAGGAATATTAAGATTAATGTTAAGACCTGGAATAAGTGTCATGATTTTACCTTCTGGAGTACGAACAGTAAATAGACTATTATCGTGATCTTTGATAAGTTGTTTGTATTGTGTAAGTACTTTAAATACTTTTTTAATAATTTTAACTTGATCTACATCACTATTTTCTGATTTATATTGAGTAATAATTCCATCACATGTTTTTCTCATATTTTCATGAGCATTTTTCTTTTCAGCAGGAATTTTATCTTCATTAGCAATCGATATTTTCTTCATACTATCAACAATAGATAATACAGATGATACAAAAAGATTTTGATAAATAAAAATCATTTTATTTGTTTGTTCTGTTTTATCAGATGTTTCAGAAGACTTGTTAGTATTATTTTCAGAACTCATTGTAATAATATATTATAATAAACAATTATGTTAAATAGTTTATTATATAAATAATTAAATTAACTATAAATAATTAAATTAAAATCAGTTTTTACCAAGTTTATTGATCTGAGAGATAATATCAATATAAAGTTCGCAATGATCTACCAACATTCTCATAGAATCCATAACAATAGATTTAGTATTATCTGTCATACGAAGCCAAATATCTTTAAATTCAAAAATACGTGTTTCGTAGCCAGCATCTATAGCAGTATCATAACTTTGTTCCATAAAGAATTTTTCGTTTCCGGTTTTAATTTGTTTACGAAAATCATCATTTTCATAAATTAATTCTAAAAATTTAATTATTATCTCGTTAGGTTTAAACTTAAAAAAGTTACTAATCATAACACGATTTTTATAAAATACAGAATCTTTAAATTCCTTACCAAGATGAATTATCATATTATATGAAATTTTATTGAAAGATTCAACGACATCTTTCTTTTTAATTTTCAATTCGTTAATTATATGCTCGTTTGACATTTAGTAATTAATATAATATATTTATAGTATTCTTAAATAAATTATATACGCAAAAATATTAAGCTATTTTAAATAATCAAATATATCTATATAATTGTCTATTTCATTTTTAAGATTTTTATAAGCTAATTTAATATTTTTTAATTTTTTATCATAATCTACATCATAATTAATATGTTTATCATGTGAAATAATATCATCATAATAATTATCATAATAAGTATCTATATATACAAATAATCTATTAACAACATGACTAAATCTATTCATATGTTTATTATTATTAATATAATTTGATAAAATATTAACTTTATTTATTAATCTGTTTTTCTTTTTAGTAACATAATTTTGAATATATTCTCGGGTTATTATTTTAATATCTTTATTTTTATTAAAATCTATAACAGTAACATTAAGATTATTAAAATTAATATTATTAAAAAATTTATTATTTAAAATAATATCGGATATTTGTGAATCTTGATTACTACTTATAATTTCAAAGTTATCAGAATCATTTGAATTATTTTGTGTTAATAATTCATACTCAATCGAGTTATTATCAGTATCATCTATATTATTATTGGGTTGTATATCATCATAAGATTCATCAAACCAATCTCTTAATATATCATCTAAATCTTCTATTTTATTATCCATACGTATTATATTATATATATAATACTTATTTATTTAAAATAATTAATTTCAATATTTAGTTAGTTATTAAGTTGATTAATAATATTTGTTTTAAGTTGATTATCGATAGTTTGTTTAATTTCTGCATCAGTTTTACCACGTGTAGTATTATATTCGGCAACTTTATTTTTCATATCACGTTCAGATATTTTATTATTATTATCATTAAAAGTTAAAATCTTAAAATCAGAATCTTGACCATATGGTAAGAAAGATTTAGATGGAACATAATCTATATTAACATATGAAAAGTTATCTGATATACCAGTTAATTCATCAGATCTACCAGCTACTATATCTTTATTATTAGTTTGTTGCGCCATATTCGACTGAATAAGTTTTTTTCTATTTTGTTCAACCATGTTTAACATATTTTGTCTTCTATATTGTATAAGATTATTTAGCCACTCGAAAGCTGATTGACCTTCATGAACACCAATAGTTTGTTGATTTTGATTTCGAAGAACAAGCATTGGCGTTTTTTTTATACCTAAAGATATTAATTGATCTCTGGTCATTGTATCAATAGAAACTAGATTAAATAAGTTGTTAATTTTTTCAGATGTTACGATTCTAATAAAATTTGCGGAACTTTCACATTTAGGGCTATAAAATAAATATCCAAACATTATTAAAATAATTATATATAAAAATATTTTAATAAATGCGCTAATAAAAATTGATTATTATTATTTAAATATAAATATCATATATATTATATTATACTATACAAATATGGCTGATAAAGACAATAAATACGATATTAACATTGATCAAGTTCATTACAAAAAGAAGAAAGGTGTTGAGGCTAGTGAATTATGTTTAAAGTTTACAGGTAAGGATTGTAATTTTAAAGTACTATCAACTCTTCGTCGTGTATGTGCTAATAACATTCCAACACATGCATTTAATGCTTTAAACATTGATATTCAAGAAAACACATGTGTCGCATTTAATAATGATTATATGAAACTTAGATTATCACAACTGCCACTATTTAATATTAAAACTAATGTATCTTTTCTGCATAACAAGTATTGGAAAAACGTTAATTTTGCTGATGTAAATCGTGAAAAACATCCAGAAGAAAAGAACATTAAATTATATATTAATGCTCATAACAATTCTAATAATCTCAAATCTATTACTACTAAAGATGTTAAATGCTACATAGACAATGAACAAGTTGAAATATATGATCCAGAAACACCAATCTTAATTGTTCTTCTGAGACCAAATGATTCATTTAAATGTATGATGACTGCATCTCTAGCAGTAGGAGACATGAATACAATTTATTGTGCATGCTCCAATGTATGGGCAACATATGAAAACGATGATAAAGACAATGGTGATACAGTATTTAAATCGGGAGAACTATTTCTTAAATCTCGTGGATCTCAATCAGAATATGACATTCTAAATCATGCTTGTGAATATTTAACTAAAAAGTTTGCTGATCTCAAGATTGAGATAGATCGTAAAGTTAAATCAAAAGAAATAGACGAAAAAGATAATATTCTTGTATTAGTACTAGACGACGAAGATCATACTATTGGTGAAATCTTAAACTATGAACTCCAAGATCTTGCTATATTCTCAGCTATATCAAAACCAGATCATAATATTAAGAGTGTTACACTCAAAATAGAATCTGAAAGTAAAAAGACGCCATCAGAATTAGTCACACAAGTCTGTGATATTTTGATTGGTAAAGTAAAAGTAATTCAAAATAAAGTTGCGAAATTAACTAAGAAATAAATAATTATTTTTTAGAACCTCTTTTTTTATTTTGTTTCTTAGATGATTTTTTAGAATTCTTTTTAGATGATCTCTTAAGATGTTTCTTTGATGATTTTTTAGATTGTTTCTTTGATCTATGTCTATGACCACCACCATTAAACAAGTTGAAGTCAACTGCAACTTCTGATGATGAATTTGTAGAAGGTTTATCTGTTTTCAAATTTGGTATATACGAACAGTTATTTTTGTTCATTTCTGTGTTTAATGTATTAAGGTATGTACTCCATGTAGATGCTTCTTGGTCGTTTGGGTAATTGTTTAACATTTCTTCTAGAGCAATTCTTTTAGGAATATTTTTAATACAAAATTTACGTTGTTCAGGTGTTTGTTTCGTTGCCATGATAATATAATAATATTATATTATAATTTTAATATTTAATATTAATTATTTCTTAGAACCTCTTTTTTTATTTGACGCTCTTTTTTTAGAACCACCTTGTTGAACAGCCTTTAAAGAATCAACAAGTAAATTTAAATGTTTTTGTCCTTTTTCTATATATATTTTCATTTCTTCTAATTCTGCAGTAATTCTTTTTAATTCTTCAGCGTTTTCACTTACTATTGATGCATTTAACGCATCTCTTAGTTTGACTGAATTGTATGTACAAGCTAAAAGATATTGTTGAGTTAAAGAAAAATCGTCGTTTATTTGTTTTGAAAAGTCACGCATCTATATTATTATAATATATTATTTATTAGTTAATTTAAAATAAATATAAAAAAAATATGTAATAAAAATTAGAACAACGCGAAATTATGCTTTAGTATTTTTTACCGTGCTTCTTTGATGATTTCTTTGAGTGTTTTTTAGAGTGTTTCTTTGATGATCTCTTGAGATGTTTCTTGGATGATTTCTTTGAGTGTTTCTTAGAGTGCTTTTTAGATGATCTCTTGAGGTGCTTTTTAGATGATTTCTTTGATCTTCTGCGACCACCATCTTGTCTAAATCTAGTTTCTACTGCACCAAATGCACCGGGTAGATTTTGAGGTGTTGATGCAGATTTAGATACTTCTTTATATACTGTATTCCATGTTGGTGTGTGGTTGCATTGTTTAGATTCCATTACATTTTTATATATCCCATGATCTGATCTATGTTGAGGATTTGGAGTTTTATTTAACTGAGCTTGATCTAAATAATATTTTTCGATTTTATTACTTGCGGTAGTTAAATCACTACAATCTAATTTCTGTACATAGTTAGAAAATACTTCTTCTTTAGTTTGTGGTCGCGATGATACTGTTGAAGATGCTACTGGTTGTGCAGTTCTTGTAGCATATGCAGCAGCAGCAGCAGCAGTAGGATCTGTACGTCTTACTAGTTGCGGTAATGGTGAAGAAGATCCTTGTACTGTTCGTGGTTTTACTCCTAATCTTGGATCTATATCAATTTCAAATGATGACATATTATTATTATATTATTAACCCACAATTTTATATTTTATATTAATATTATTTTAACACTTACACAGATAAGACATTGTTGTTGTATGAACGCAATCATTAAATAATATTTTAAACTCATTGGTATTCATTCTTATATTGTTCATATCAATAGTTATATTTTGTATATTATTTAATAAAGCTATTCTATCAA
>JACCDO010805613.1_pt1 | contig 14895 bp, 12 predicted proteins | sample 7446101 | NCBI WGS metagenome assembly JACCDO01 (sample SAMN15323440, study PRJNA562643) | freshwater metagenome | isolation source: river surface water | place: USA:Blue River Watershed | collected 2017-08-16
AAAACTTAATAGCGCTCTCATCTGTGGCCACCGCCGACCTAAAGCCGGCAGCGACACCCCTTCCCCGGTGTCGCTTTCGTTAGATCCGTCGGCCGGCGGTGACCAGAGATGAGAGATGAAGTAAAAGGTAAAAAAGTAATTGCGAGATAACTAGTTAAGAAAAAGGGGGAGTATATGAACGATGCAAGTACGCAACATATTTCAGTAATGCTTGATCGTTGCATTGAATTACTCTCTCCAACAACTCTTCTAAATCAATCACCAGTTATCGTTGATTGCACACTTGGTCTGGGCGGTCACACCGAAGCCCTACTTGAAAAATTTCCAACACTAACTGTTATCGGCATCGACCGTGATCCAATCGCATTAGAACGCGCTTCTGCACGACTTGCTCGTTTCGGAGATCGCTTCAAGCCAAACCACGCAATCTTCGATCGCATAGGCGAAGTTGTTGCTAGCCATGGCTATGAAAGCGTTAATGGAATCCTCTTTGATCTTGGCGTTTCATCTATTCAATTAGATGAAGTAGATCGTGGATTTTCATATTCACAGGATGCACCACTTGATATGCGTATGGATCGCACTCGCGGAATTACTGCTTCAGAGATCGTTAATACCTACGCACCGGGTGCACTCGTAAAGATTTTGCGTACTTATGGCGAAGAAAAGTTTGCAACAAGAATCGTTGAAAACATTGTTAAAGCTCGTGCGAAAGCACCACTTAACTCAACGCAGGAGCTTGCAACCTTGGTGAAAGAGAGCATCCCTGCTGCAACCCGCAGGACAGGCGGCAATCCAGCAAAGCGCACCTTCCAAGCACTTCGCATTGAAGCCAATGACGAACTCGGTGCCATCACTCGTGCGCTGCCTGTCGCTCTTGATCTTTTGATGGTGGGCGGACGAGTAGTAGTTCTCTCCTTCCAATCACTTGAAGATCGCATCGTCAAAGAGATTTTTGTTGAACGCTCAACATCAAAGACGCCACGCGATCTTCCCGTAGATCTACCTGAGTTCGCTGCCAAGTTTGCACTTGTTTCTAAATCAGGTGAAACACCATCTGATCAAGAGCTAGCAAATAATCCACGCTCTGCATCAGTTCGTTTACGGGCGATCGAAAGGTTGGCTGCGTAAATGGCACTTACTCAGACGATCGCAACTCGCGCTCCACGCCCTCCTCGCCAGAAGCTCTCTGAAAAGTCGGCAGAAGTTTTCCTAAAATTAGTACCAAACGTTTCCGAGGGCGCTCAGGCTACTCATCGCTTCTTCGCGACTTTCTTATCAGCCATTGCCGGTATTGGTTTGCTGATGTTGCTCGTAGTAAACATCTTGCTGGCCCAGGATGCATTTACTCTCTCAGAGTTAAAGGCCGAGGCGAAGATCGTCGCTGACCAACGCGAGGCGATTAATCGCCAGATCGATCGAGCATCGTCACCAGAAGCCCTGGCAAAGAAAGCAGCTGAATTAGGAATGCGACCTTCTGAATCTCCAGTATTCCTAAACCTCGCACCTATTGCGGATTCTGTAAGTAACGATGTAACTAATGGAGATGTGGCCCGTGGGTAATTTGAATCTGGCGGCATCGCGCATCCGCATACTCATCGTCTTTATCTTGATCTTTTTTCTACTTTTTGCAGCGCGTCTGATTCAGATCCAAGCGATTCAAGCCAGCGACTATCGGGCAAAAGCAGTCAATGAGATGGAGTCAACTCGTGCCATTCCGGCAGCGCGCGGTGAAATCACAGATATAAATGGCACCCCATTTGCCCGCAGCGTTTCAGCGATAAATATCGTCGTTGACCAAACGTTAATCACCGATGCGGCAGCAACTGCAAACTTTTCTGCTCCGATTCTCGGCATGACAGTTGCGCAGGTACAGAGCGCGATCTCTGGTACCAAGCGATATTCAATGGTCCTTCGCAGCGCAAAGCCTGCGGTATGGCGCACCTTGAGCGAATCTATTGATGCCCATAACGCAGCTCTTTCTAAAGAGAACTTTGATAAACGAATTTTAGGTTTCTTTGCCGAACGTAATTACATCCGCGAATATCCATCTGGATCACTAGTTTCTTCTCTTGTCGGCTTTGTTCGCCAAGATGGAATTGGTGCTACCGGCCTGGAATCAAGTATGAACTCGTTGATATCTGGAACTGATGGCCGTTACTCATATGCACGTGGCTTAGGCGCGGAAATCCCTGGATCACAAAATGAAATTGTTGCGGCTAAGAAAGGCACAACAGTTCGTTTAACTATCGATCGTGATGTGCAATGGGTTGCGGCACAAGCCATTCAAGAAGCCGTCTCTAAGGCTCGCGCATCTAGCGGAACCGTGATCGTGATGGATCCAAAGACGGGCCATATCTTGGCTCACGCAACTGCTCCAACATTTGATCCCAACAACACCAAGACTGTTTCTCAATCACTGATGCGAAATCCATCGGTACAAGATGTTTATGAGCCAGGATCTACAGGAAAGATTATGACTCTAGCCGCAGCGCTAGAAGAGAAGAAGGTAACTCCCGAGACTGTTTTATCAGTTCCGTATTCGCTAAAGCGTGGGGGAGATACCTTCCATGACCATGAGCGCCATCCGATTCAGCACTTAACTACTGCTGGAATCTTGGCGGTGTCTTCAAACACCGGAACAATAAAAATTGGCGAAATGCTCTCCAATGAAAAGCTTCACGATTACTTAACTAAATTTGGAATAGGTGTGTCGACAGGTTCAGGGCTACCTGGCGAATCTAGAGGAATCTTCCATCCAGTTAATGAATGGTCAGGTACAACAGCACCTACCGTTGCTTTCGGTCAGGGATATTCGGTTACTGCGATGCAAGCAACCAGCATCTTTGCAACTATTGCAAATGATGGGGTGCGGGTATCGCCAACTGTTATTGCCGGTACGAGTGATCCATCTGGAAAATTTACGGTAGCCGCCGCTCGCAAATCTGAAAGAGTTGTAAGCGCAAAGACGGCACAGCAAGTTCGTTTGATGATGGAATCAGTTGTATCGGGCCACGGTACTGCACCAAGTGCGGCAATACCTGGATATCGTGTTGCTGGTAAAACTGGAACTGCAGAACGCTATAACACTGAATGTGGTTGCTATAGCGGATATACCGCTTCATTCATTGGCTTTGCTCCCGCAGATGCACCTAAGTATGTAATTAGCGTGACCATCCAAGATCCTAAGGGCGCTTATTACGGCGGTTCCCTCGGTGGCCCAGTATTTAAGAAGGTTATGACCTTTGTATTGCAGTCTGAGCATGTTGCGCCAACAGGTACAAAGGTTGTTCCTATCGCACTAACGCAATCAGAACTGCGCAAACAAGAGCGCCGTGCAAAAGCGACAACCACCCAGGCGAGCTTAAAGAGCAGATAATGCGCCCATTTAGCCAGAACAATTTAAATTTAGCGAAAGTTGCTGGCGCTGTCTCTGCAAGCCATGAATTAAGCGAAGCCGACCTTTCCAAGATTGAAATCTCCGGAGTAACCCACAGCGATACTCAAGTAGAACCGGGAGATCTTTTCATTGCGATTCCAGGTGCTAATCGCCATGGTGCAGAGTTTGCGATGAGCGCGATAAGTAAAGGTGCGGTAGCCGTTCTAACTGATAGCGCGGGTGCTGCGCAGGTTAAAGGAGTTCCAGTTCTAGTTGTAGCGGATCCTCGCCGCGTTGCCGGCAATGTGGCGGCGCTGCTTTACAACGAACCAATGCGAGATCTCGCAAGTGTGGGAATCACCGGGACCAATGGCAAGACCACCGTTTCGACGCTGATTTACCAAATATTTGAAGCCGCCGGTCGTGATTGCGGATTAATCGGAACTATTGAAACTCGTATCGGAAAAGATGCGATTGATAGTTCGCGGACAACGCCTGAGGCGACTGAATTACAAGCGCTCTCGGCGGTAATGCGTGAGCGACATATGCGTCATCTAGTTATGGAAGTCTCGAGCCATGCCATGGTTCTACATCGCATGCAGGGCGCACATTTTGCTTATGTAGGTTTTACAAATTTAACGCAAGATCATCTAGATTTTCATGGCGATATAGAGAGTTACTTTGCCGCGAAAGCCAGACTCTTCACCTATGACTTTGCAGATCAAGCGGTTATCAATATTGATACTGAATATGGCGCGCGCTTGGCTGAGAAAACTGAACTTCCGGTGATCTCTCTATCTAGACATAATCCGCAGGCTAATTGGCACTTTGCCGAAATTGATACTTCCGGAAAACAAGTTCACTTTAAAGTCCGAGGTTCAGGTGGAATTCTCATTGAATCTTCAACCAAACTTCGCGGCGGCTATAACTTAGATAACCTCTTGATGGCTGTTGCTATTGCAGTCGAATCAGGGGTCGATCCAATTGATATTGCAGCTGCGCTTCCAGGGCTATCTGGTGCCGCAGGTCGACTTGAAGAGGTAAATGTGGGCCAGAAATACTCGGCCTTTGTTGATTATGCGCATACTCCTGATGCGGTCTCTAACGTGCTCGAATCAATTCGTGAATTTACAACCGGAAGAGTTATTGCAGTGCTTGGCTGTGGTGGAGATCGAGATGCCACAAAGCGTCCATTAATGGGACAAGCGCTGCTTCAAGGTTGCGATATTGCAATCTTCACCAGCGATAATCCACGCTCAGAGAACCCAGCACAAATTCTCAAAGATATGGTTGGTAACTTAAAAGTTTCTGAGCCAGCGAGAATAATTGAAGATCGCAAGAGCGCGATCGAGTACGCCGTATCTCTGGCATCGCAAGGCGACACGATTGCGATCTTGGGCAAGGGCCACGAAATTGGACAAGAGATCAATGGAAAGAAATTAGAATTCGATGATCGTAAAGTTCTGGCAGCAGCGATTGCAGGTTTGAAATGATTGCATTACAGGCATCCGAGATTGCCAAGATCGTTGGTGGAGAACTAATCGGCAGTGATATCACCGTTACCGCAGCGCCAGCCTTTAACTCTAGCCAAGCAACTAACGGGTCAATCTTTCTCGCTCTACTTGGTGAAAAAACCGATGGCCATAACTTTGTTTCAGATGCCTTTGCCCACGGAGCAGTCCTCGCTCTTGTCACAAGAGAAGTTCCCGAACGCTGCATAGTTGTAAAGGATGTTCTTACTGCGCTTAACTCTCTGGCAGCTCACGTTCGACTGGCTCTGCCCGAACTTAAGGTAATTGCGCTAACTGGTTCGCAAGGAAAGACGACAACGAAAGATTTACTCCGCCAGATCTTGGAGACCGTCGCACCCACCGTAGCTCCAGCCGGAAACTTCAATAATGAACTAGGTGCTCCAATTACATTATTGCAGTGTGATGAGAAGACCAGGTTCTGCATTTTGGAGATGGGAGCGCGCCACGTTGGCGATATCGCAAAGTTGTGCAAGATGGCTACACCAGATATCGGAGTCGTTCTCCGAGTTGGCACTGCACACGTTGGCGAATTTGGTTCTGAAGAGTTAGTCGCTAAAGCTAAATCTGAAATGATCTCCTCGCTACCAGATTCTGCTATCTCCGTACTTGGTCAATACGATAAGTACACACCTGCAATGGCTTCCTTGCACAATGGAACAACAGTGACATTTGGGGAAACTACTAGCTCTGATGTGCGCGCCACTGATATTGAAATTCGCGAAGGCCGCCCGCATTTTGATTTAGTAACTCCAGCAGGTCGCGCATCGGTTGCTTTAAGAATTATTGGAATCCATCAGGTAGCGAACGCACTTGCCGCGGCTGCGATAGCAACTAACTTAAATATTTCAGTCGATCTAATTGCTAGTGCTCTTTCTACCGCCGAACTAAATAGCAAGTGGCGGATGGAGATCTCAGAGTTAGATGGCTTAGTACTGATTAATGATTCTTACAATTCAAGTCCTGAGTCGGCCGAGGCAGCGCTACGTACTTTGGTGCTCTTTGCCCAAGAACGTGGCGGTCAATCATGGGCTTTCTTAGGAAAGATGCACGAACTCGGCGCGTCATCACTGCAACACCATTCACGACTTGGCACCCTTGCTTCAGAGTTAGGAATTGATCATCTCGTCTGTGCCGGTGCCCCAGAGTATGCCGCTCAGATAAGCGGCTCTGGCGCCATGACGGTGCATTTATTTGACTCTAAGGAGTTGGCAGCGGATTTAGTAACTCAGATGAGTCAGGGAGATGTAGTTCTAGTGAAAGCATCTAGGGCTGAAAAGTTTGAGGAACTAGCAGAACTAATTGCTAGAAATTGGAATAGTCGTGAAGTCGGAGGAGAGAGTTAGATGAGAGAAATTCTGATCGCTGGTTCGATCGCTTTATTTTTATCTCTCTTCGGAACTCCCGGATTAATTCGCATACTTGCGCGCCGCGGATACGGTCAAATTATTCGAGATGACGGCCCTTCTTCACACCACACTAAGCGCGGGACGCCAACTATGGGCGGCATCATCATTATCTTCGCATCTGCCCTCGGATATTTTATTGCTCACGCAATTTCCAGAAATGCAGTTACTACATCGGCGCTCTTAGTCCTAGGTCTGATGTTTGGTCTCGGATTTGTTGGCTTCCTAGATGATTGGTTAAAAGTTTCTCGCCAGAAGTCACTTGGCTTAAATGCCAAGCAGAAGATTTTTGGACAGATTGTCGTTGCTGCAACCTTTGCTTATCTAGGAACTCTTTTTCCGGATCGCGATGGGTTAACTCCAATTTCGCAGAATTTATCTACCGTTCGCGATACTTCAATTACCTTAGGAACTACCTTGGTCGTTATCTGGGTGGTAATCATGGTTACAGCAACAAGTAACGGCGTTAATCTCACAGATGGTTTAGATGGTTTAGCTACCGGCGCTGCGGTAATGACTTTCATCGCCTTTATTTTGATCGGAGTTTGGGAATTTGGTCAGAGCTGCGCTGTTTCACCTGGCGCTAACTGTTATTTGGTCCGAGACCCACTAGATATTGCGGTCTTATCTGCAGCAATGGCAGGGGCATGTGCAGGTTTTCTCTGGTGGAATGCTTCACCAGCAAAGATATTTATGGGAGATACCGGTTCGCTGGCTCTTGGTGGCGCCTTGGCTGGAATCGCTACAACCCTGCGAATTGAATTGCTGTTAATCCCACTTGGCGGCTTGTTTGTAATCATTAGCGCATCCGTAATTCTGCAAGTCGCTTACTTTAAAATCACAGGTGGAAAGCGCATCTTTAAAATGGCCCCATTGCAACATCACTTTGAGTTAATGGGTTGGGGCGAAGTAACAATTGTGCTTCGCTTCTGGATCATCGCGGGTCTATGCGTTGCTGCTGGCTTGGGGCTCTTCTATGCGCAATGGGTTACGGCATAAGGCTGAACAGAAATGGCTCTTAACTTATCTGGAGAAAAGGTTCTAATCCTCGGCGCCGGAGTAACTGGAATAGCTGTTGCCAGATCACTCAGCGCCAAAGGCGGATCAATTCTCTTTGCAGATGATCAAGTTGAATCAGTAGATGGTTTTACCGTTTCTAAGACAGATCAAATATCAGTTGAGGATTTCTCATTTGTGGTCATTTCTCCAGGATGGAAAGAGACCCATCCGCTAATAGTTAAAGCGCAAGCAGCCGGTATTCGACTATTAAATGAGATTGATTTAGCTTGGTCCTTTCGGGCAGAACTAGTTCCGGGACAAAAGTGGATTGCCCTAACTGGAACTAACGGAAAGACAACAACGGTTGAAATGGCGGCTGCGATGCTACGCGCAGATGGAGTTTCTGCGATCGCTTGCGGAAATGTTGGCACCACGGTGATTGAAAGCGTAGAGAGCAACGAGAAATACGAAGTACTCGTACTTGAACTCTCATCGTTCCAGCTTCATTGGTTAAAGGAAGCAAGTTTTGTGGCAGCAGCAATTTTAAATATCGCTGAGGATCATCTTGATTGGCACGGCAGTTTCGCTGAGTACGCGCGCGTTAAAGGTTCAATTCTAGATCGGACATCTACCGGAATCTTTAACTCGGCTGATTTGGAAGTTGTAAATCAAGCAGCGCATTGGCAAGGGCGCAAAGTCTTCTTTTCGCTCGATACCCCCGCGCCAGGTGAGATTGGAATCGTTGAAGATTTATTGGTAGATCGCGCATTCGTTAGCGATCCGCAGGAAGCAGCGATGCTTGCCGAAATCGTTGATGTAAAACCTACCGTTCCGCATAACGTGGCCAATGCTTTAGCGGCCGCTGGGTTGGTTCGTGCCTTAGGAGTAGCGCCTGAAGCAGTTCGCACTGCACTTCAAGATTTTTCACTTGGCAGACATCGCATCGAAGAGGTAGCGAATATAAATGGAGTCTCTTGGGTAAATGACTCAAAAGCGACCAACCCTCATGCGACTGCTGCATCGCTCAACTCATCGCTATCTTCAATCTGGATCGCAGGCGGTCTGGCTAAAGGTTCTGAGATGCGCGAACTTATCGCTAAATGCAAATCACGAATTAAAGTGGCAATTCTTATTGGCACCGATCGCGAGTTAATTGCTGATGAACTGCGTTCGCAAGCACCAGAAATTGAAATCGTATATGTCGATGCGCCAAGCACATATCAGCGAGGCGGAACAGATAATTCACTGATGGAGGCTGTCGTTAAGGCTGCCGCCGAACGGGCAAGAGAAGGGGACCGAGTTTTACTCGCCCCTGCTTGCGCTTCAATGGATCAATTCATCTCCTACTCCGATCGCGGAGATAGGTTTGCAGCAGCGGTTAAGAAAGTAGTCAAATGAGCGCCCCGGCCAAGTTCTTTGCAAAGCCAGTAAACAATTTCTATATCTTGATTGGCAGTGCTCTAGCGCTCTCGGTAATTGGTTTAGTAATGGTCTTCTCCGCCTCCTCAATCCACTCACTAGATACTCGCGGCAATGCAGTTGCGATCGTTCTGCGGCAAGGCTTCTTCTTTGCGCTATCTATTCCGTTGGCAATCTTTCTCTCACAACGATCGCTAGCCCAGTGGCGACTATTTGCAAGATTTGGCTTACTTATTTCAGTTGCAATTCTTGCTGTACTACAGATTCCGGGCGTTGGTAAGACTGTTAATGGAAACACCAACTGGATCGCACTGCCATTTGTTGATGTACAGCCAAGTGAGATTGCTAAGTTCCTCATAATTCTCTGGGCTAGTTATTTATTGGCAAATCAAGAGAAGAACGGAAAGACACGGATCAACGTATTTGCCCTAATCGCGCCAGGGTTTATGGTCATCATCTTTATGATCTTGTTGGGTCGTGATCTTGGTACGGCATGCGTCGTTGCAGCGATACTCGGCGGCCTGCTCTTTGTATCGGGTGTGGAACTTCGCTTACTCGGCTCTCTGGTTGCGGCTGGAGCAGTTGTCCTGGCAGCGCTGATTGCAACCGCCGGTTATCGTGCAGCTAGATTTCTTGTAGTACTTGATCCATTTGCAGCAGATCAATATAAAAACGCAGGTTGGCAACCAGCACATAGTTTGCTCGGATTAGCATCAGGTGGAATTTTTGGTGTTGGCTTAGGAGGCAGTCGCCAAAAATGGGGAAACCTTGCCGAAGCACATACCGACTTTATCTTTGCGGTAATTGGTGAAGAACTCGGATTACTGGGCACGCTCGCGGTTCTAGCTCTACTTGCAGCGCTGATATTTTCAATATTTAAAATCGCGCTCCGTTGTAAGGATCCGATGTCGCGATATGTTGGCTCTGGAATCGGCTGCTGGATAGCGGTACAGACTGTTCTAAATATTGGTTCAGCTACAAGCGTGCTCCCAGTTGTTGGCGTAACGCTTCCATTTGTTTCTTACGGAGGCTCAGCGTTAATTTCTCTCTATATAGGACTGGGTTACATATTTGGCAGCGCACTTCGCGACCCAGAAGTATCTAATGAACTCCAGAAGGCGATAGAACGGCGTAGATTACGCACATCATGAAGATCGTTTTTGCAGGCGGTGGAACAGCTGGCCATGTCGAACCTGCGCTAGCGGTGGCTCGCACTTGGCGCGCTAGCCATCCGAATGATCAAATTGAATTTCTAGGAACTAAATCAGGACTTGAAAACCAACTTGTCCCTGCCGCTGGATTTAATCTCTCACATATCTCTAAAGTCGTTATTCCTCGCAAGATCACGCTCTCACTCTTTGTTGCACCCACGACCTTAACTCAAGCATTTCTCGAAGCCCGCGCCGGACTTAAAGGCGCCGATCTCTTAATTGGTTTTGGGGGATATGTTTCTGGACCTGCTTATTTGGCAGCTCGCTCCTTATCTATTCCAATCGTTATACATGAAGCCAATGCCAAGCCCGGTTTAGCAAATCGTCTCGGTGCGCTATTCACAAACTATCTCGCTGTTGCTCAGCCGGTTAGATCTGGAAAGTTGAGTAAGGCGCTGATAACGGGATTACCCCTGCGCGCTGACGTAGCTAGCGCACTGCAAAAGAGTGGCAGCGATTGGATATCTGCGCGCGCCAAGGCAAAGGGTGCGCTAGGAATGAACGCCAGCGAACCAGTTATCGCAATTTTCTTTGGCTCCCAGGGCTCAGTTAAGTTAAATCAAGTAATAGCGGAGTCTCTGCCAATCTTTAAAAAGGCAGGTGCACAATTAGTGCACGCAGTTGGCAAATCAAATCAACTTCCTAAAGCCGGGCCAAGTTACAAGCCGGTCTCATATATCGAAGATATGGCTGGCTTATACCTAGCCGCTGATTTGATCATCGCACGCAGCGGCGCAGTCACCTGCTCCGAGGTAAATGCGCTCGGTAAGTATGCACTTTTTATTCCACTTCCGATTGGAAATGGCGAACAGAAAGTTAATGCGCGATTAGTTACTGAACAATCACGTGGCGAAATCCTTGATCAAAATGATTTCACTCCGCAATGGATCGAAAAACATTTAGATCGGTTGCTCAAAAATAGCGAGAGAGCAAGCGCTGCGGGAAATCCATCTGATTTGCTCGCCAGCGAAAAGATCGTAGCTTTGATGGAAGAAGCCTTGAAAGCGAAGGCTAAGTGATGGCCAAAGATCTTTCTCAGTGGTCAGGCAAACGTCTTCACTTCATAGGAATTGGTGGCGCCGGAATGAGCGGACTAGCGCGCATCGCACTTTCACATGGAATCACCGTCAGCGGTTCTGATGCTAAAGATTCAACAGTCTTGAGCGCATTGCAAGCACTTGGCGCGCAAGTTTGGCCAGAACATAAAGCCGACCAAGTAGATGGCGCTGATTTCATTGTTTACTCAACAGCTATCGGCGCCAGCAACGTTGAGTTAACTCGCGCCAAAGAGCTGCAAATTCCTTTGCTCACACGTGCGCAGGCGTTAGCCACTCTAATGTCGCAAGATCGCAGCATCGCTGTAGCCGGAACACATGGCAAAACCACAACCTCATCGATGTTAACTGTTGCTCTGCAATCATGTGGATTAGATCCTTCATTTGCGATTGGCGGCACACTTACCTCATCTGGATCGAATGCGCACAAAGGCACAGGAGATCTCTTTGTTGCAGAAGCTGATGAATCTGATGGATCCTTTGTTGAATATCACCCCAACGCTGCGATAGTTACAAATATTGAACATGATCACGTGGATTTTTTCGCTAAGCCAGAAGATGTAACTAACGCCTTCAATTCTTTCGCTGCAACAATTAGCCAAGATGGCATTCTGGTTTATTGCGCAGATGATGCGGGATCGGCCGCCTTGGGGAGCGGGTCGAAACTACGCTCAGATTTAACGGTTATTTCATATGGAACTACCGAAGGAAGCGACCTGTATATCGATTCCATCAATCTATTGGCGATGGGATCAACTGCGAGAGCGCTCTGGAAAGGGCGACTAATCGGAACTCTCTCCCTACAGGTTCCTGGTTTACACAACGTTTTAAATGCCGGCGCAGCGCTTGCGATGGGCTTAGCGCTAGGTGCGCCAGCTGCCGAACTACTTTCAGGTTTAGCAAGTTTCCATGGCGCAGGACGTCGCTTTGAATTAAAGGGAACAGTTCATGGAATTCGGGTAATTGATGATTATGGACACCACCCGACTGAAATTACCGTGACTCTAAATGCGGCAAAGCGCTATGCCGGCGATGGAAGAGTTCTTGCGATTTTTCAACCGCACCGTTATTCACGCACCCAAGCCTTTATGAAAGAGTTTTCAACTGCTTTAGATATTGCTGATGAGGTAATACTCCTTGAAATATATGCCGCATCCGAAAAACCAATTCCAGGGGTAAGTGCTGAACAGATTGCTAAGGCGATGCAGCGCGGCCGGTTTATTCCAAACTTTATCGAGGCATCTGATTGGATTATCGATAACGCAAAACCAGGGGATGTCATCCTGACACTTGGCGCAGGAGATGTGAACTCTCTGGCGCCCATTATCTGTGACGGGTTATCTCGCCGCTTTAATTCACCGGCTTAAAGCATTGCGAAGATAAATATGAAGGTTAATTCAAAAACAGCGCGAGCTATCGTCGCTTTTATTCTGATCTTTGGCGCGGGCTCTTATCTTTTAGGTTGGTCTCCACTTCTTTCAGTCAGAAGTGTTGAAATCACAGGTGCACCAACTAAAGAGAGCCAGCTAGCGATCTCTCGCTCCTTAGATATTGCGCAAGGGGATAAGTTGGCCAGAGTTGATCCACGGGCTCTTTCTAATCGTCTTCGCTCATTTGATTGGGTTGAAAGTTCGCAAGTATCTAGAAATTGGATCTCTGGAAAGGTTTCAATTTCTATAACAACAAGAACGCCAATCGCTCTTTATAGCGAACCGGGTAAACCTCAAGTAGTACTTGACTCTTCAGGAAAGACCTTCGCAACTCCAGCCGATATTGCAGATGGACTTCCAAAGGTAAGTGCAAAATCAGTTGATGGTGGATTAGCAGCGATAAAAGTCTTTACCGCACTCCCTGAAAGCTTCAGCAAAAATATCGATCGTATGAGCGCTGCCCGAACCAATAACTTCTTGATTTACGGCAAGTTTCAAGGTCAAGATCTGCGAATTATTTGGGGAGATGGCGAGGATACAGATCTGAAAGTTCAGGTAATCGAAGCGCTTCTAAAGCGAGAAGAGAATCAGAATCTAAGGATGATCGATGTCAGTGCGCCCCATGCCCCGATTGTTAAATGAATTTAAGAGAATAAAACTTCAAAATCTTTTAGATATTTACTCGATTTAATATATCTAAACAATTAAAAAATTCTTTGAGTCGGTCTTTGCTTTCGCTTGCTTAACGCCTTACGTTGCCCTTATTACAGAGAGTAGAAATGTAATTCTCAAGTTGAGGTTTACAGTTCTAAAGGGGGATATTGTGGCTGCACCACAGAATTATTTAGCTGTCATCAAAGTTGTTGGTATTGGTGGCGGTGGAGTCAATGCAATCAATCGCATGATTGATGTTGGTTTAAAGGGCGTTGAGTTCATTGCAATTAATACTGATGCACAACATTTATTGATGAGTGATGCTGATGTGAAACTAGATATTGGTCGCGCATCAACTAAGGGTCTTGGCGCAGGCGCTGCTCCTGAAAAAGGACGTCAAGCAGCGATCGATCACACAGAAGATATTGAAGAAATTTTACGTGGCGCAGATATGGTCTTCGTTACTGCAGGAGAAGGTGGTGGCACCGGTACAGGTGGCGCACCAATCGTTGCAAAGATTGCGCGCGATTTAGGTGCGTTAACAATCGGTGTTGTAACTCGTCCATTCTCATTTGAAGGAAAGATTCGGTCATCACAAGCAGATGAAGGAATTGAACTACTACGTGCAGAAGTAGATACCTTGATCGTTATTCCAAATGATCGTTTGCTTGCAATTTCAGATCGCAACATAACTGCAGTCGATGCATTTAAGAGCGCCGATCAAGTTCTGCTTTCAGGTGTTCAAGGAATTACCGAAATCATCACACAGCCAGGACTTATCAACCTCGACTTTGCAGATGTGAAGACAGTTATGACAGATGCCGGTTCGGCCCTTATGGGAATCGGATCAGCGCGCGGAGAAAACCGCGCATCACGTGCTGCAGAGCTCGCTATCTCAAGTCCACTACTTGAAGCATCTATTGATGGTGCGATGGGAGTTCTCCTCTCTGTTGCTGGTGGATCAGATCTGGGTCTCTTTGAAATCAATGAAGCTTGCGAACTTGTTCAGGCAGCAGCACATCCCAATGCCCGCATAATCTTCGGAACAACTATTGATGACGCTCTGGGCGATGAAGTTCGCATCACCGTTATCGCAGCGGGCTTTGATGGCGGAGAACCAAAGAAGGTTTCCGTTCCGGTAATTGATAAGGCGAGCCTTTCAGGTATCGCAGATCCAATACCAAGTAACGATCCAATTTCGGTAGCACTTGATCTCGATAGCAGCGCACCTCGCAAGCGCGTTACCTTTGAAGATCTTGTTGCTGAAGATGAGATCGACGTTCCTGACTTTATGAAGTAATTAGCTCCACTCCAGAAGCGAGTGAGCTAACCATGGGAACCTTCTTCACAGATCGCCTAGGCGGTGCAAGTTCTAACCAATTCGCATCCCTAAATTTGGGCGACCACGTTGGTGATAGCCCTGAAATAGTTGCCGCTAACCGCGCTTTGATTTCCGCAAAGTTTGGACCAACTCAATATATGAGCCAAGTCCATGGAAATCGCGTAGCGATCATCGAAGAAGTTACCGAAGAATTTCCAACAGCCGATGCCTTAGTTACCGGCATCCCGGGAATAACACTTGCGGTGATGGTTGCAGATTGCATTCCTCTTTTGCTGCAATCGAAAGGCGCAGTAGCGGCAGTCCATGTCGGCCGTAAAGGTTTGATAAATCGTGTAGCCGAGAAAGCAATTGATGTCATGCGCGAAATTTCTGATGAGCAGATATCTGCGATTATTGGACCCGCAATTTGCGGCAAGTGCTATGAAGTATCACCTGAAATCTTTAGCGAAGTATCTGCAAGCCATCCCGAGA
>JACCDO011322819.1_pt1 | contig 14894 bp, 26 predicted proteins | sample 7446101 | NCBI WGS metagenome assembly JACCDO01 (sample SAMN15323440, study PRJNA562643) | freshwater metagenome | isolation source: river surface water | place: USA:Blue River Watershed | collected 2017-08-16
AAATAAATTTAATTTCTGGCAAAATTAATGCTGAAGAACAAGAAATAATTAGAACTTTGGGCAAAATAACAAATAAATCAACCACGATAGAAAGATCTAATCACCTTATAGAGTACGTTGAATTATTGAATCAACTACCACAAAGAGAAAGACCAGACTATTATGTATCAGTAACTAATGACTTTACTTTTGAAACTGCATCAAAATATAACAATAAGATGATTGTTCCATACCACCAATATACGAATAATAAGTACAATGTTGCAAATAAAAAAATCATGATTTATTTAACTCCTATTATAAGAAAAACACAAAAAGAGTTAGATAATCTAGAAGGTTATGAGGTACAAAACATAGAAGATGTTAAATTTACTCATGACTCAATGACTAGTCTAGTGGATAGACTACAAAGTGAAGGAATTAAGGAAATAATATTCTCTGCATGGAACATAGAAGATATTAGAAAGAATTTAGATTTTGTCAAAGAATATAACTACAATAAAAGGGGAAATCAATGAAAGATATTTTGTTGTCAACACTAACAGGTTTTGGGTGTGGCGTAGTATTTGCTGCATTCAAATTGCCAGTACCAGCACCACCAGTTTTTGCGGGAGTCGCAGGAATTATTGGTTTATGGATTGGTTTTACAATACTAACAAACGTAGTATCCTAGGAGGAAAAATGAACACTACACAAATCAAAGCAATGCTTGCATCATATGGAAGATCAGTTCTTGGTGCAGCAATTGCGCTTTACGCTTCAGGAGTAACAGATCCTAAGACACTTGCTTATTCATTGCTTGGCGCTATTGTGCCAGTTGCATTGAGAGCCGTCAACCCTAACGATAAGGCATTTGGAAAGATGCCATCTGTCGAAGAGGTAGATGCAGCAGTAAAGAGTGCTAAGGTTGTCAAAAAAACTGTTGCTAAGCCAGCAGCAAAGAAGACTGTTACAAAAAAGACTAAGTAGCAGCATTTTAGATTAACAGGCTTGTTATTTAGCAGGCCTGTTTTTCTATGTTAATTTTTTGTTGATTTTTTAATATATATATCATGAAAAGCAATAGGATCAAGAACTATTGCATCAACATACCAGTCTTGATTAAGGTGTAGAAACTCATTTACACTTTGATAAACTCCTATTTTTTCTTCATATAAAAATGTATGATTGGTATATGATGTTATCCCTATTATTCCATTATCATTAATCATTTTAGAACAATTTAGTAAAAATTTTCTTATTAAAAACCTTTCCCCTTCCATATCTAAAAAAATAAAATCATATTTTTTGTCCAATGTTGGCAGTACGTCTCTTGCATCACCTTTTAAAATGTTTATATTATTACGATAATTAAATTTCTTTTTTATATATTCTTCATGTGTTTCTAAATTGTTTTTTGGATTGTAGTTATTTGATTGAAAAATTCCAGTAGCGCCGTTATAAAAATCTACAAGATCAGCACTTTTTGCATCAGTAATATCTATAAACATTTGAGCAGAATGACCCCAAGCAACTCCAACCTCTAGGTACGATATATTTTTATTTAAAGTTTGGGCATAGTCATACCTTGAACTAAAAAGTTTTGCTTTTTCTAATTGATGTGTTGATATACGGATTGCTTTTTCAACTTCATATTGCTCATAATCTTCGTATTTTGTTTCATCATTATAGTTTAGTGGCTCTTTTAGCAATACTCTTTTTTTCATGTTAAAAGTATAGCATAACTGCATATTTGATCATTATTGTAAAATATGATATAATATACATACCTGCCCAAATGGGGGGTAAATTAACTTATTCGCTTGAAAGGGGAATAACATGGTAAAAACAGCACTGGATCTTTTTAATGATCCATTTTTTAATACCTTCACAAACTTACAGAAGGTAACAACTACAACAAACTATCCACCTTATAATCAGATCAGGTTGAATGACAAAGAGTATATTTTGTCATTTGCTTTGGCTGGTTTTTCTAAGGATGATGTCTCAGTATCGCTTGACAATCGCAAACTTACAATTAAGGGCGAGAAGAAGGATCCTGAGTTGCCAGAGGGAGCAGAGTATCTACACAAGGGCATCGCAGCCCGTAAGTTCACTGATATCTTCACCCTTCCTGAGTTTGTTGAAGTGGTTGGGGCTGAGTTCAAAGACGGTATCTTAGATATCAGACTTGAAAAGCAGATCCCAGAAGACAAACTGCCCAAGACTATTGAAATTCAATAGTACAATATGATCCTGCACCTCGTCACTGAGGAGTCGCAGATTTGTCGGGGGAGACAGCGACACTAAATAACTGGAATAGTCCTGAGCATGACTGTAAAAAACTGCTCATTAAAAACAATAGTATAATATACAGTATTCCGCTACTCAAACTTTAAAAAGTTTTTGAAACGGATGCTCCTTCGAGTGGAGAGTTAGCAGGAGTTGAATCTTCGTGGCTAATAGACCTGAGCAGTCGTCTATAAACTGCTCATTTCCTATGCTACAATATATTTGTCCTACACAGGACCTTAGAGATGGATTAGTTACCCATTTATATACAACCTGGCCATCGTGCCTGAATTACCTGTGTAGGACCTAATATTTGAGCGGTATAATAATGTTAATGACTGACAAAGAGTTAGACCATTATAATAAGCAGCAATTAAAAAAGAGGCTTGCCGAAATAAAGGAAAAGTCTGGATGCTTTGATTGTGGAATTTCTAATCATATAGTCTTAGATTTCGATCATTTAAGAGATAAAAAATATAATATATCACGAATGGTGCATGATGGATTCTCTTGGAAGGCCATTAAACGGGAGATAGAGAAGTGCCAAGTAGTTTGTGCTAACTGCCACAGAATAAGGACTCACAGGCGATTCTTGGGCTTAACAGCGTGATATAATAGTTATATGTTAAAAGAAGGCGATTTTGCTATGACAGCACATGGATCAGATGAAGAGATTCATGTTGGTCAAGTAGTACATGTAATGCGTGAGGGTATGCTCGGAGTTCCAGGTGGAGAGTACTCACTTGAAGCATCTGCAGAAAATCCAGCGGTATTGATTCAACTATTTGAACAAGAGGAAAACGGATTCTGGGAAGCAACCAACTTATACACAGGTGCGCCAATGTCACTTTTAAGACCTATTGATCCACTACCACAAGAACCAGAAGATAGTGAAGTTGCAATGGCAATGTATGACTCTTCAATTGGAAAAGCATACGAAGGTTGCGGATGTCCAATGTGCAAAGAGTTAAATGTTACATGTGATCAATGCCCACAATGTCAGTCTGGAGAAATGAAATCAGATTGTTGTGCTAATGTAAATAAGAAAGCACCTTGTTGGGATGGATATGTACAGCGTGGAATGAAGCCAGGAGATAATGGCAAGATGGTTCCTAATTGTGTCCCTGCTGCAAAAGTAGATGATCTATGGGAAGACGATGACACAGTTGAATACGATACAGATACAGTATCAAAAGCAGAAGGTTACTCACCACCAGCAGGAGCAAGATCTGCTGCTCGTAGAGCAATTAAGTTTAAGGAAGATGGAAAGGCTAATGGTGCAGGAACTGCAGTTGGCTGGACTCGTGCAGGGCAGTTAGCAAGAGGAGAATCATTATCTCTTAGTACTGTTAAGAGAATGTACTCATACTTCTCACGCCACGAAGTAGATAAGAAGGGTAAGGATTGGGGCAACTCAGCAAACCCATCTAATGGATACATCATGTGGCTTGCATGGGGTGGCGATGCAGGATTTTCTTGGTCAAGAGGAATTGTTAATCGTGAAAAAGATAAAGCATTGTTTGCTGATTTTGGAAAAGATTATACAAGAGTAGACAGAGAAAGACATACAATATAATGCCAAAGAAAAAAGCAACGGCATTTAATCCAATGCAAATTAAAGATGGCTGGATTGTAAGATTATACAAAGATGGTCGAATTAAGTCTAAAATAGAACCATATCAACCAAAACATCCTAAGAAATAAAGTACCCCTGGCAGGAATCGAACCTGCGACGCATGGCTTAGAAGTCCATCGTTCTGTCCACTGAACTACAGAGGTCTGGCGGAAGATACAGGATTCGAACCTGTGGATCTTTCGATCTACGATTTAGCAAACCGCTGCATTCGACCACTCTGCCAATCTTCCGAGCCTCCTGTAGGATTTGAACCTACGACAACCCGCTTACAAGGCGGGGACTCTACCCCTGAGTTAAGGAGGCGTATCTCCAACGGGATTCGAACCCGTGTTGCCACCGTGAAAGGGTGGAGTCCTAGGCCTCTAGACCATGGAGACATAGTACACCAGGTAGGACTTGAACCTACGATAACCGAATTATGAGTTCGGGGCCTTGACCAACTTGGCTACTGGTGCTAGATCTTATTTGATCAATATACCAACAAGCATTCCTATAATAAAAGAACCAAGTCCCACAGTCCAATGATAATATGTTCTCATATGTTCTTTAATTATTTGATGCTTTAATTCGTTCGGAATTTTTTTTAAGTTATCGTAATCTATCACTAACTTATCTCCTAAATATTTTGAGATGCGTTAAATATAGATTGCTGAATAATCTGTTCTCTTAGAAATGCCTGCTTTCTTTCGAACTTAGATAGATGTGGCTTTGATTGAAGCCTTTTTTTGTTTTTTTGTGCTCGTTTAATTTTATGCTGAGATGCTTTATTATTAGACTTTTTCAATTAGATCACTGACTTTCTGCTACTTTATCACAAGGACAAATAATTGACTCTGGAAGTTCGTGTACTTTTGTTACAATGGTAATCATTGTATTACAATCAATACATTTATACACTTTCTTTACTCTTTTATTCATAAACTAATCATATCATATGTAGTCACGGTAGTCAAGACTTATCTCCATCCCAAGTACCAATTTTAGTAGTAGGGATACCGTATTCTTCCCATAGCCTAATAACATTTGGGTTATCATCTACTGCGTGAAAAATATCCCAATGTTTCTTAATCTTAAGTAAGATATCTTTTTTAACTTCATAGTCTGGCCTATTGTCATTATCACTACGCATATATAGTGCGTGATGACCAATATCATTCTTAGCAAGCCAATAAGAGGTCAGGCCACGCCAAACTTCTTTTCTTGAGGTAACAATAATTATATGCATTTGATCAAAGAAAGCCTCATTTAACATTTGAACTACTTCAAAATTTGGCAGAGCATTGATAGAGGCCTCATGAAAGGCCTCATAGTTCTTGTTAGGACCACGAACTAGATGTATGTATGGATCGACATTGGCTAATGTTCCATCTACGTCAAAAATATATGCTGCTTGCTTATTAATTTTGATCAACCTTATATGTCATAACAAAATAGCATACAACATACCCCATAATGAATGTTGGTATTAAAAATAATGCGTGAATCATTTTTATCCTTTCTTAATGTAAGTTTTGCTTAAATAAATTATTGTCGCTCTTTATGTGTAGCCCAATAATATAGGCACCTGTCGCAACACGGAACATTAAACTCGCTATCTTTAGCGGTAGCAAATTTAATATAGAGTACAGGATCTTTACGATATAGATTAGCCTTATGTGTGGTAATAACACGATACACATGCTCAGGCTTAGACCATACAGGCTCTAGGCTTCCCCAGTTATGGCTAAATTTACGCTTTAAGACATTTAGGTTTGCGACATTCTTATCTGTCTTGATGCCACGCCAATCAGCCTCATATACCATATGATCAATGTAGTCCATAAGGGCCTTCTCAGCGCCCTTCCACATAAGTACGGCGGGATGGTTACGCCAAGCACCAGTTTCACTAGCACCAGACAAAATCTTCATAATCTGGTAGCCTTCAAGAACCTGCTTGTTAAGTCGTTTATTGTCAAGGGCTTGGGCTGAGTATTCGTAATCTGATGACGGAAGAAATGTTTGCATATATCAATTATACAGTTTGGCGATAGACATGTCAAGTCTTGTCCCAATATGGAATACCATTTTCATCATAGTCGTCCCACTCAGGGTCAGACATATCAATCTTCATCTGATCTAACTCTTTTTTCCAAGCATCCATGTCAATTGTATAATATGTACCCCATAGTTCATAAGGCTTATTAAGATATTTCCACATCTTTGCATGGTATTTATAACGCCAGCCATATTCTTCATTTTCATCCATATTGACACACTTGACTAAATGATTACCTGCATACTCTCCAAGGATATTCCCTATCCATCGTAAAGGCCAGATACTAGTTTTCTGATGCTTGATTGAATGATTTATCATCTTTTGGTACCCACACTTTCTTGCCATCTTTCCATACAGGCCAATAACCTAGTGATCTCCAGTCCATAGACATAATTTTAGGTTCTTTTATCATAGTTTAATTCCCTATTTGTGGTTTTCTTTATAAAGTTTATAAAAAAAGTCTGAAACATGTTGGTGAAAATGAATTCCTGGATGAGCATACTCAACTATTTTTTTACCTTTTATTATAGAGTAATCAGAGCCTTTGTGCCAACGTATATCGTCTTTTAATTCAGAGTCGTGACCTGAGTTACAGTTTTTACGAACAAATTTTCCAGCACCATCTCTTTCGTCAGGTGGATAAAACGATCTAAAGTTTTTTAATTTAAAATCTTTATTCTGTATTAATGTGTTCATAATTACAGAAGTTGGTATGTCCCATGTTGTCCAATATAGTTTAATTTCATTTAATGAACAAAATGATTCTAAGATATAAATAAGGTTTACTGAATTTAAAATTAGTTGATGAGGAGAGGTATAGTCTTCTATGTATGTTTTATCTTCAATTGCCATAAGTACTTCATCTTTATGAACATAAACTTCTGGATTGCAAAATGTAAATCCAAGATCTCCTTCAACAATACTTGGTGATCTTTTTGATTTATAAAACTCTGGATCTTCTACAACCATTCTTCTAAAAAAATCTGGGAACAGGCAAAAAATTTCTTTTGGCATTTTATTGTTTGAGCAATATTGAATAATATTTAAGCAGACTGTTTCTACAGATGCTCCAGGGCTACCTAAATTCATAATATTTTGATTTATTTGACTACTTAGTATATTCGTCCATCTTCCAGATTCTGGAACTCCTAGACCGAATGTCATAGAGCACCCAACTCCAAGCACATCGGCATCTTTGTCTATTTCTCCACGAAAACCAAAAGCATTAACATTATATTCAGTATGATCATCAACTGTTGGAATAACCTTATGGCTAAGTTTCATTGCTTGAGAATTAGTTAAAACAGCATCTTTTGCGTATGGAAGGTAATATCCAATATTATCAGTATTAGTAAAAAATTTTTTAAAATACCAACTATTTGCCTTGTTTTTATTATAAAAATTTAAAATATTTTTAGTTACATATGCCATATTTTATTATATCACAAACATAGAATTATGTATTTTGTATATCAATTTTGCGGGACCAAATTAACTTAAGAAAATTGTTCCAGGATAATTTTTCTGATCCTGAATCTTTCCAATGTAAATATGATCTAATATAAACAGCGCCATAGGCTACTGCTGCAAAAATAAAACCATATTGGCCTGTTGCTATGGCATAGGCTATCCATAAGCACTCATTAAATAGTAAAACAAACCATCCCCAAAGAGTTTTTCTTCCCACGAAATAAATACCAGATACACCAATACAGGCCAGTACCCAGTGAGCATAATCATTAATCCATTGTTGCATATATTAAGTATACCTTACACTCAATATTTTGTCAAACTGTGTTAAATTTTATCGCTTTTGATAGTAACTTATTGTAATATAAATAGCATAGGCTTATATTGAAATCATCTAAGTTTATACTGTTATAAATTGGAATAGACTTACTTGACTGTTTTGCCAGTCCCTGAGCGTCATAGCATACATCATCAGGATATTTAATATAAGACTCTTTGTCTATTTCAAGCAGTTCTAACATTTTATTTACCACGGTATCTGGATATGTTGTTAAGTCTTTAAAATCTATCACATAATCTGATTCTTGAAATAAAAAACTATAAAATAAAATATACTGTGTTATTATGTCATTAATTCTATCATTTGTTATATCATACCCATTGCCACTCTCTAATGCTATCAAGGATGTTATCGTATCTTTTGGATCTCTTACTATAGTGACAATAGTTTTAGTCTTATTGTTATTATTATCAAATGCAATATTTACGGTATGGGATCTTTGTAAATTAAACATTGTTTTTTCTTTTATAAGTTTAGCAAAAAAATGAGAGCCACTTCTTGGAAATGTTATTAAATGGGGTAGTGGTTTATTCATCTATGAAACAAGACCCATCGACAAATGTCCTAAACAAACATCGGCAACGATATAGTCGGTGTGATTAACGACAATATCAAAATGTGTTGCATCTTTATCACAAAAAAAACATTTTGATTTTTCCATTTAAATATTATACCATTATACAAAATCAAACCATAGAGGCATGATATATCTTGAACCATTTGCAGGAGTAACATCATACCAATAGTGAGGATTTCCAGGGTATAAAACTAAGTCACCAGCCTTTGGCTTAAATGATTTATTTTGATGAACAAAGGATAGTTCTCCGCCTTCATAGTCATCATTTAAATACACCCATCCTGCCAGATGGTTTGAATCTTTATGCCCCATATCATTTATCGGTATTGATTTACTATTATTGTGTACCCACTGAGCGAAGCGAGAATTTCTTGCTTTTAGTTTGACTCCGTACTCTTTTTCCAGTAAAGCCTGAATTTGAGGAATATATTTTTCTGAATAAGTAAGAGAATCATAATATAACAAAGATATGGCAGGCCAGCCAGCATCGTCGTTCTGTAGGCGGCGATTGTTACTTATCTCTGTACTATTTATAAGTTCTATAATGTGGTCACACTCTTCTTTGCTTAAATAATTATTAAATACTTTTACATTATCAGGATTACTTCCAATATTATTAAAGTTTTGTACTGTTAGGTCAGAGTAACCAATGACATTTCCTTCGGGAACAACAATGTCATTAAAGTTTTTTACCATATCTAGCAACTTGCTAATATCTGCTTGATCGGTATGAATCATAAAATCATAAACACCAAATTTCTCAGACAAATCTCTTATTTGTGCAACAACATCAACTAATTTACCTTTTATTAAATGATGTTGCTTTCTAACTGGTGCATTTTTATCATATTTGACATACTTTTCATCGTCTGGATGAGTTGTAATAAGTGGATCAATAATAACAATCGGCTTTACACGACTAAGATCAATCTTTTTAAACTGATCTCTGAATAGTAGGTTATCATCTACATATATATACTCGCAGTGTTTATTTGCTATTCTAATTGTTGTGTCTGAAGAACCAACAACTGCCATGTGCGTCTTGTATGTATGACCACTCATCAAGTTCATAAATTTATCCATCCAAACTTCAGATATTGCCACTCTTTTTTCAAGGGTATCAATAAGTGATCGATCATGCATGTAGTGATCCAGCACTATCTTTTCTGAAGGACCATTGCCTTCATCTCCCCATCTTCCAGCAACAAGATTAACACCAATTCTTTCAGGTGCAAAACGATTTAGTGTGTCAACAATTTTAGCAGCATAGTCTGGACTTGTACCGTATGCTGGCAAAGCAATAGTCATAATTAATTGATTTGTTTTTTGTAACGCCTCTTGAATTACCAAAGAAAAATCAATACCTCCTGGACCATATGGAAGTAAAACAGATTTTACATTTGCGCCATCTAGTTCTTGTGCCATACCAAGAATTCCTTTAAGGTCTAGGTTTTCAATACTGTCATTTATCTGCCAATGTCTTCTCCACATCCAGTGAAATGTTATAGGCTTTTTTGTATTAGTCATTTTTGATTGTCCTTCCTTTAGTTTTAAACCAAGACCCTATTTTTGATACAGCCACCTTACTTCTTAAAATTTCTCCAAAAGTGTCATGAGTTATTTCTGACCCAAGGTACTCCTGACCAGTTTCAAGATCAATCAGTTTCCATTTACCTGGTGCTTTTGTGTGCAAAATTATATCAATTGGTTGGTCGTAATCATTTACTTCCGAACCGTCAAGTAGTTTTCTTTTCTTTGTGCTATCTGTCATATTTAAACTATCGTAAACCAAATAGGGAGTGTATATCTTATTCCAGATAAAACCTCTGTTACTTCATGAGGATAGTGCAAATTTCCTGGAAAAACAATAAAGTCTCCAGGATTTGGCTTAATTGATAAGTTATGAAGTTCAAACTTAATCTCGCCACCCTCGTAATCATTATTTAGGTAGATTAATACTGGCAAATGATTGTCTGTAACATAACCAAGATCATCAACATGCAACTTCAAATATGTTCCTTTAGTCCACTTAACTACACTGAGGTGTGGCTCTTTTGCCCTTATCTTTTCTTTGTCTATGTTATAAAATTTTGCTATTTGATCTCTGCATCTTTCAATTATGTTATTAACATCTTTAACACCATTATACTGATGCATGTATGTTACTGGATTTCCATCATTGTCTTTTTGAGATACAAAACTAATGTAGTGTCTATTGTCAATGTCAGACATAAGATAGTCAATCTCTTCTTGTGTTATAAAATTAGGTACAATTTTAATATTATCTGCAGAATTGCCAATTCTATGGAAAAACTCCATATATGATGCATTTCTCTCTATGCTTGGTGGGTCATTTCCAACAGGTTTTCCATTAACTATATATGCCATACAACCATTATACACTATGAATCAATGTTTAAAATTTGACGGTAGATGCTTACTTGTTAGGCCTTTTATCAACATTATAAAATTTATTTCTTATGCGGGGCCTAAGAACCTCTGGTATTGTCCACCATTCGTGGTCTGGCTCTACATAATGAAGAAATAATAAACCAACCTTGTTGTTTTCTTTATTGGGGAACTCATCTTTCCAGTGCCACTGATCATTTGGATAAAAGAATATAGCCTCGTTGTCTGCCCAGTTATAGGCCTTACCCTCTATGTATAGAGGCCATTCTGTATTTTGATATAGTGATAGATCAATGGTGTATGTGCAAGGCCCAATATCTAAATGCTTATCAAGATATGGCTCAGTTCCAGAATACTCTGAGAATATTCCGTATGTAGGCATGAGGGTGTCGGATTCAAAAATTTCTTTGGCTTTGTCAATAAGTTTTTCAAGAACCTCTTTTAAAACTGGGTCATTAAAAGAGTCAACCCGCTTGCTGCCATAATAATGATAGTTTTCTTGTTTGAGCACTTCGTGATTTGCAAAATAATTTTTTACATACTCAAAATATTCAGGCTCTAAAACATTTTTTTCGATATGCGGTTCTTTAACTTTGACCATTTATTTATTATAGCATAAAGGTTCGGCGCAAAATAGAGTTAGCAAACCTTCATATGCCCTAAATGGGCAATATTGGTTAATAGCCTCTCTTTGCATTTACACACCATATTTTCCCATCAGACATGGTTTGATGTGCATTCCAAAACCAATCTGACTCTTTGGATAGTCCACAAATACTACACTTATCAATATCCACCTAGGCACTCATTTCTTGTATGGTATAAACGAATTTTTGTCATGATCTTTTTTGTTGGTGCATTAAGTGGTTCGCCACAGCAAGCACACTCCATGTCCCATTCGCCAGAAAAGAAGTCATATCGTAATGTTCCTTTTTGTGATTTATATTTAGATATACGAAACTCAGTAAATGGGTCTGGTATATCGTAAATCACTTTTTGCCATACTTCATCTGAATATAAGCAACAATCCAGCCACAGGCAAAACCAGCAAGAACCCAGAATGGGTGTAGATAGGTTACTTTCATTGCTTATGCTCCTTTTGTATGTGATTATTCAAAGTCATGTATGCAAAATCTGATCGTGACTCGATCTCTTTCTTGCACTGCGGACATATTACTATTCTAGCCATATACCTATTATCTCAGATTTTGCGGGGGATGTCAAGTCTTTCTAACATTGAACATAATTAGGTCAAATAGATATATACCCAGTCCAGGATAAAATTGATCAAAAAATGCACCAAAATCTTTCTCAAATTTAGCATAATAAGCAGTTTTGATAAGAAATTCTTTGTCAACTTTTAAAAACCATTTATTAAAATGTTCGACATATTCGTAAAATGCTAATGTTGCCAAATGACTGTCTACTGGTATATTATATCTAATTAACTCACCTAACATTTGTGTCATGTCTGTTGCTTCTTTAGACATAATCTTCCAATCGTCTTTGGTGTATTCGGATAGTCTCCTTTTGCATTCTACTACCACTGGATTGTTTTCTTCTGAAAGCATCCATCTGTTCCATAGATTTAAACACTTTACATCCATGAGCATATTATATCAATTATAATATATACATGACCATACTCTATCTGTTGTATAGCCCTGTATATCGTGCTGTCAAAATAGGTATATCTGATGTCTCAGGTAGAAGGTTTGCAGCCCATAGGACCAAGGGTTGGATACTCATTAAGTATTGGTGGTTTTCCGAACGGGATAAGGCAAGAGCCGTAGAAACCCTAGTACTAAACACATTAAGAGATAAGCATGGACATTTCCTGGATAAGGACGATATGCCCCAAGGTGGTTATACTGAGACATTTGATGCGTCGAAGATAACTCGAAAAGGTTTGATCCGTATGGTCAATAGGGCAATTAGGGATTCTTGATCCCCTGGCTATTCCTCAAATGAGGTTTGAGATTGCCATAGTTTATCTAGGCATTTAGGGCATTGTTTGGTTAGGTCTTTAGTTCCATAAGGCACCTTAAACATACCCCCACAGTCAAAACATAATACATCTAGCATGGTTTAAGTATAGCAGGTTATCCACAGGTTAAGGTGTTAGGATACCTTAAAATGAGGTTTGTTAAGGTGTTGTGGTGCCTTGGGTTTGATAGTTATCCACAGGTTTATCCACAGATTAATCTTACTGATTATATTATTAGATAGGGTAGAAGTGGAGTGAAGTGGAGGATAGTGGAGATTGGAGTATATCATAAAGGGGATCGTAATGTCAAACCGACAAACCTCCCTATCCCAAACCCTCATACCACATATGCCCGATATTGTCAAACCATCATATCCCGATATAAGGTTTGGGCATTATACATGCAAAACCATGGTTTGTCAAGTCTTTTTATGCATGAAAATGCCCATAAAAATATCCCCAAATTAGGGGAAAATTTACCAATATCGTAATGTTATTTAATAAAACTATTATGTAATTTATAGAAAACCAGGGAAAAAGGTTTGTTATTCTATAGGGGGTGTTATTGGTTTGTTTATTGATCCCCTGGGATTTCCCCTGGCTCAAAGCGGCCTGTGATATTCTCGCCTTTGGCGGGGCCTGGTAAAAAATCGGGGGTAAAGGTAAAGAATCTATTCAAACCTATAGTATGAGTAATACCTACAAAGGTATTCCAAACCTTGTCTTCTCCTTTTTTATATGCTTGAGGATCTGACTGTCTAAGGTTTGCAAAATGTCTTGGACTCATAATATAATTATACACCTGGTTTGACAAATAGGTTTGGATATGGTATAACATCGTGGATATATGGTTTGACAAACCTCGATATCTATGGTATAAGGTTTGGGGATATAAGGTTTGGATCGTAATCTTCTGGAGGGGGAAGGTTTTGGAGGTTCGTAATGTTCTGGTTTGGGGATTTTTAGGTTGGATCGTAATGTTTGGATACAAAGGTTTTTGGTTTGACAATTTGATAAAGATATGGCACGTGGGCCCTTTCGGGCAGGATTGCTAATCTTCTAACAAATCCTCAATATCTTCAAACCCTTCATCCTCAGTATCCAAACCTTCAAGGAACAAATCCCATGTTTCGTTTATGTATTGTTCTAATGTTGGAGTGTGGTTTATAATTCCCTCGGCAAATGCGAAAGCAAGTGGCAAACCTAAATCGTTGTAAACAAAAAAGTCAATCCACTCCTCATCTGCTTTATAGTTTATCCATAGTTGCCCTAAAATTAGAGCCTTGTTTTCAAATGTGGTTTTTGGCATAATTAGTATTCTCCTTAGTTTCTTTTGCTGCTTCGGCAATAACCTGTAAGCGATTATAAACTACATGGGGCTGAGAATATGCTATATATTCCCCGACCAATTCCAAATCAACACGAAGGTCAGAAACCATATTGCCCAATCTGTTGGCAACTTTTTCTTCTTCTGTTAGTTTACGATTTATACGCATAGTTCTCCCTTATATACATTGTATCAAAAAGTGGGGGAAAGAGCAAGCCCCACGCATGCCCCTCCCCCTGTGGCCTAGGTGACCCAATACCTAGACCGTCGCAGTCAAACTTCCATGGTAGGCTATAAACTGTTCAAATGTATGGGTCCCAGTTTCATCTGTAACAGTCTTATTAATAAAATCAATTGTGATATCTGGATGGTCCCCGCCATAGTAGCCATCTTCGCTAGAGGCCCAGAGCCCAAACCCAGTCTCTTCAGCCCATTGGTCCCCAATCAATTGAGAAACAATAATTCTAGCGCCATATGCTGAGTCATCCCATCTAGGCCGTGCTGCATTCAGGGCATTGGCAAGACTAGTAAATCTATCATAGCCACCCCAGTGACTGTATAAATTTAAAGATAAATTACTATCTTGTTTGATTGTGTATACGATTCTGTCTCCCATTATTCCTGCTCCTCTTCATTAATTTCGGTGACTTCTAAAGGATACCAGTCATAGGCATATTCTTCAACATCTTCATTGAGTTCAATACGGTTGATCTCCTCAATGGCAGAGGCTTCATCTTCAGCCTCAATATTAAATTCATACTGTACTTCTCGTGTAGCGATGATTGTGTATAGTGGCATTAGTCTTGTTCCTCATCTAAGTCACCTTCAAAATCAATAACTAC
>JACCDO010836239.1_pt1 | contig 14893 bp, 10 predicted proteins | sample 7446101 | NCBI WGS metagenome assembly JACCDO01 (sample SAMN15323440, study PRJNA562643) | freshwater metagenome | isolation source: river surface water | place: USA:Blue River Watershed | collected 2017-08-16
GCGGACCGTATACGGATGGACCGCGATCCCGGCGGCGCGGGCCAGCGGCACGAGGTCGGTGAAGCGCGGCGCGCCGCCGCCCGCGGGCCAGGTGACGATGCGGCTGATGGCGGGCCCGATGCCGTCGACCAGGCCCGCGAGCTCCTTGATGCCGGCGGGCGTGCACAGGGCGGCGTAATCGGTGCCGTCGGCCTCCGACGCGGCACCGCCGATCAGCATGACGAGGCGGCCCTTCCAGCCGAGTTCGCCGCGGAGCCGGCGCACCTCGGAGAGTTCGAAGCACTGCAGGAAGCAGGGATCGGCCTTGGTGGCGTAGCCGTAACGGGCGAGGACCGGCAGCACGGCACGGCTGACGTCACGCCCTTGGTCGCGGTGCCACTTGGGCTGCTTGATCTCGGGGTAGATGCCGGCGGTACGGCCGGTGCTGCGGTTGAGACCCTGGATCAGCTGCAATTCCTCCTCGAGGGTCGAGATGCGGAAAGTACCGGGCGTGGCCTTGGAATCGTAGCGGCGCGGATAGACCTGCTCGCCGGTGCGGGCGTTCACGCGCTCACGCACCGCAAGCTGCCTCAGTTCAGCCACCGTGAAGTCGAGGGCGTAGTAGCGACCGTCGGCCCGCTTGCGGTCCGGAAAACGCGCGGCGACATCGGAGATGGTTTCAAGGTAGATGTCGTGGAGGACCAGCGGGACGTCGTCCTTGGAGAGGACGATGTCCTGCTCGATGAAGTCGGCGCCGAGGCCATGGGCATAGGCCTTGGCGGCCTGGGTGTGCTCCGGCAGGTAGCCGCTGGCGCCGCGGTGGGCGACGACGAGCGGCCCGGACGCGGGCGCGGCGAGGGCGGGCAGGACGAGACCGAGGAAACCGAGGACGATCTTCATGGGGAAAGGCAAACCGACGACGACGCCGCAGGCGCGGGCAGCTTAGGGAGCGGAGGAACTGGAAGCGCGGTGGCCGAGGGTCATGGCGCTGAAGGCGATGGTGAGCAGGCAGCACACGATCATCGTGGCGAATACCCCGCCCCACCCCCAGTGGTCGGCGATCCAGCCCACGCCGGCGCCGGCGATGGCTGAGCCAAAGACGTAGCCGAAGAACCCGGTGAAGCCGGCGGCCGTGCCCGCGGCCTTCTTCGGCACGAGGTCAAGGGCGTGGAGCCCGATGATCATGATCGGACCGTAGACGAAGAACCCGATCGCGATCAGCGAGGCGATGTCGATCCAGAGCGGTCCGTTGCGGTTCAAACCGTAGACGACGAGCCCGGCCAGCGTCAGCAGCATGAAGAGGATGGTCGCCGGGGCGCGCCGGCCCTTGAAGATTTTGTCGGAAACCCATCCGCACAGGATGGTGCCCGGGATGCCGGCGAACTCGAAGGCCGCCCAGGCCCAGCTCGATTGCTGGAAGGAAAACTTCTTGGCCATCTGCAGGTAGGTGGGAATCCAGTCCACCACGCCGTAACGCACGAAGTAGACGAACGCGTTCGCGACCGCGATGGCCCAGAGGTACCGGTTGTTCAGGACGTAACCCAGGAAGATCTCGCGAAAGGTGAACGTGCGCTCGTGCTCCGCGGAGTAGTCGGGCGGGTAGTCATTCTTGTACCGCTCGATCGGCGGCAACCCGCAGCTCTGCGGCGTGTCGCGCAGCAGCCACGCGATGAGCAGGGCCACCGTCGCGGCGACGAGCGCGGGGAAGTAGAATTTCGCGCCCCAACCCCCGAAGATCAGGACCCCGATGAGGGCGAGCTTCGCCACAAGGCCGCCCCCGATGTTGTGGGCGACGTTCCAGAGCGAGACCGTGAGCCCGCGCTCCCGCGTGCTCCACCAGTGCACCATCGTCTTGCCGCACGGCGGCCAGCCCATGCCGTTGAACCAGCCGTTCAGCGTCTGCAACGCGATGATCGCCGTGAGCGAGCCGTAGATCGCCGGGAACGTGCCGAACGCGAACGTCACCCCGGCCGTGAGGAGCAGGCCGATCGTCATGAACCACCGCGGGTTGCTGCGGTCCGACACCGACCCCATGATGAACTTCGAGACTCCGTAGGCGACCGACAGCCCCGTCATCGCCGAACCGAGCGCCGCCTTCGAATACTCCGGGTGCTCCTTCAGGATGTCGGGGATCGCGAGGGCGAAGTTTTTCCGAACAAGGTAGAACGCCGCGTAACCGACGAAGATTCCGGTGAACACCTGCCAGCGGAGGCGCCGGTACTCGGGGTCGATCCGGTCCGCCGGCAGCGCTGGCGCCGCCGGGGCGGGACGCAGGAGGGAAAGCATGGATCGAGTCAGGGCCGCAGCTGCTCCCGAAGCCAGCCCGGACGGTTGGTCGTGATGCTAGCGACTCCGAGTTCGATCCAACGCCGGGCCACCGCCGGCTCGTCCACCGTCCACACGTGCAGCTCCAGGCCAGCGGCGCGGATACTCGCCACGTCGGCCGGCGTGAGCGGCCAGGTGTGCTGCAGATCGAGGCCGGTGAAGCCCGCCGCCTTCGCGTCACGGATCACCTCGTCGATCGAAGGCGGTCGCTTCGCCTTCGGATCCTTGGTGTCGGGCGCCTCGTAACCCTTCAGGTAAAGCGTCCGGAAGCCCGGCAGCTGCCGGCGCACGGCACGAAGCGATTCGGCGTTGAAGCTGATGATCGTCGCGTTCCGCGCCGTGCCACCGGCCGCGGCCAGCACCCGCACCAGCTCGGGCACGATCTCGGGCCCCGTCTTGATCTCGACCAGCATCGACTTGCCCGGGGGAGTCAGCACCAGCTGCTCCTCCAGAAGCGGCAGCTTCTCGCCGGCGAAGGCCTTCGCCTTCCAGCTGCCGGCGTCCAACGCGCGCAATTCCGCGAGGGTCATGCCCGCGATCACGCCATCCTTCCCCGTGGTGCGCTTCGTGGTCTTGTCGTGGCAGACGATCACCTTGCCGTCACCGGTGAGGTGGATGTCGGTCTCGACGGCGTCGGCCCCCTGGGCCCAGGCGAGGCGCGCGGCGGCCACGGTGTTCTCCGGGGCGTCATGGGACGCCCCGCGGTGGGCGACGATGTCGACGGCGGCGAGGCGCGCGGCCATGCCGGCAACAAACGCAAGGAGGAGCGCGGGGCAACGCATGGGAATGTCCTCAGAACCTCCGCGAGATCTCGAACGTCACCTGTCGGCCGCGGGCGTTTGCGGAGCCGCCGGCGTAGCCGTAAGTCTCGTCGGCGAGCGGCGGCTCAGCGTCGAGGACGTTGTTCAGCCCCAACCGTGCGGAGACGCCCTGCAGCCAGCGCTGGGAGTCGCGCGCGAAACGGTAGCCAACCCAGGCGTTGTGGCTCTGGAACGGGTCCACGAACAGGACGTAGCGGGTGATGCCGTTGTCGTTGAAGACCCGGATGTAATCAGGCTGGCCGAGCGCGCGGTAGACCGCCTCGGTGGTCGCGGCCGAGGTGTCGACGAACGAGTGGAAGTAGCTCGTGAACCAGCCGGCGGACCAGCCGCCCTGCCGCCAAGAGAGCGAGGCGCTGCCGCGCCAGCGCACGCGGCCGTTGCGGTCGAGCTCGTTCAACAGCGGCGACTCCGGATCCCCTTGGGAGCGGCGTCGCAGGTAGCGGGTCACGTCGGTGTTGAGGGAGAACGTGCCGAACCGCGTGCGCGGGGAGCGCCACTGCACGCCGACGTCGTAGCCCTCGATGTCACGCCCGCTCAGGTTGATGTAGTTGTCGATGATGCTCTCCACTTCGCCGACCACGGCGCGGCGGGCGGCGGGATTGGTCTGCCGCGCGTTGAAGGCGGCGAAGGCCGCGCGGTCGGCGTCGGTGACGGGCCGGCGCTTGATCGCCGTGTAGCCCTTGTAGCCGGCCGTGCCGGAGCCGAGGTCGATCCGGTCGATGGGCGTGCCGGCCGAGAGCGCGGCCTGGGTGGCGAGGTCCAGGTACAGCTCGTCGCGCAACAGGGAGCCCGGCGCGCCGATGTTCTCGATCACGTCGTTCTGGTTCAGTCGGTACCAATCAAAGCTGACGGAAAGCCCGCGCACCCCGGGCACTTCAACCACCATGCCAGCCAGCGCTGTCTTCGCCTGCTCCGGCTGCAGGCGTTCGTTGCCCTGCCGGAAGACGGTGCGCTGCACCGAGCCGTCGGTCGTGAGGCTGGTCACCTCGGAGCGATAGGGGTCGGCCGCCCCGATCTGACGGCGCAGCGGCGTGATGTTGGTCTGGACGAGGTTCGGGGCGCGGAAGGACTCGGCGACCGAGCCGCGGAACTTCACCCAGGTGACCGGCATCCAGACGAGCGAGGCCTTGGGCTTGGCGGTCTGGCCGTGGATCGAGAACCGCTCGAAGCGGCCGGCGAGCGTCAGCTCGAGGGAATCGGCGAACGGCACGCGGTTCTCACGGGTGACGAAGGGCAGCGCGGTCTCGAGGTAGGCGCCGAAGATCGTCTGGCGCGCGCTGATCGGCACGTTGGAGCTGAGCGCGAGGAAATCGTTGTCACCCTCCCGCAGGAACGGGAACTCGGCGCCGGAGCCGGGCGGGTTCAGGCCCGAGTAGGCGGAACGCTTGTCCGCAAAGGTCTCGTGGCGCACCTCGACCCCCGTCGCGAGGCCGACCGGCCCGCCGCGCCAGAGGCGGCCCATCCGGCCGTTGGCCTTGAGGTCCCAGATGAAGAGACCGGTGCGGCCGAAGCGATCCTCGTCGCCGTAGACCTCGTCGAGCACCGCGGCCGGGTTGGCGAACGGCCGATCCACCGTGATGAGGTTGTTCACGACGCGGAAGGTCACCGGGAACGGGTTGAAGGCCGTCTGGTCCGTGCGGCCGAGCGCCCGGCGCAGTTTGGATTCCCTGACCTGGAAACGCTCGTACTCGTGAGTCTGCGCCCCGGAGGCAACCAGCGCGCTCTCCCACTCCCAGGAGGAGCCTAGGCGACCGCGCAGGCCGCCGAGCACACGCCACGCGTAGCTCCAGACCTCGGTCACGCGCGGCCGGAAACCCTGCCCCGCGGTGTCGGCGTTCTGGCCGGGGGAGATGCCCGTCCAGAGCGAGACGTCGGCCGGCGTGCCGACAAGCCGCGGCGTGCCGTCGGAATTGGGCGCGCCGGTCGGATGGTAGAAGCGCACGCCGAACGGATTCCACGGGTTGGCCGCCGGCAGGTAGATGCCTGGGTCATCGGTGTTCTTGAAGTTGACCGGTTCGCGGCCGTTGCGGCTGTAAGCCCGGTAAAACAGCAGGTCGCCGAAGAAATCCACGCGGTCGCTGAGCGGCCGGTCGACGAACGTGGCGAACTGCACGCGGTCGGTGGCGGGCACGAGCACCTTCCACTTGTTCCAGTTCGAGTACGTCGCGTTCTCCGGGTTATCGATGTTCTTGGAGAGCGCCGTCTGCTTGAAGCTCACTCCGGTCGGGCTGGGCCAGAGGTAGAACATGCCGTTGGTCGCCATCGTGGCGACGCCGGCCGGGGGCGTCGTGCTGGTGCTGATGCCCGTGTTGTTGGCCGGCCGGGAACCGACGAACGTCACGAAGTCAGGCTGGATCGCGCCCCGCTGCCACTGCCCCCACTGGTTCACGTTGTTGGTGTTGGCGAAGTCGTTGTCGTAGATCGTCGTGCCGTTCGCGTCGACGAGCGGCAGCCCGTTCCACGGAGCGGGCAGGCGACGGCTGAGGCGGAAATCGGAGTTGGACGCGAACTTGCGCTGCGAGGCCGCCAAGGCGTCGCGGTGAAAGTAATCGAGCGAGTAGGAGACGTGGGTCTTCCCCGAGCGGAACCCGTGCGTGTAGGTGCCGCCCGCCTCGTTGGCGCCGCCGTGCTGGGTCATCGACCCGCGCATCGTGAGCTGGCGTCCGGTGTAGGTGCGGGAAACGCGATTGTTGATGACGCCCGCGGCGGCGTCGGCACCGTAAACGGCGGAGGCGCCGTCGCGCAGCACCTCCACGCGGTCGATCAGGGCGCGGGGCACGGTGTTGATGTTCACGGCCAGCGAAGGGACGCCGTTCTCCGCCATCGAGATCGGGTGCGGCACCATCCGACGGCCGTTGAGCAGCGTGAGCGTGCTGCCGGAGCCGATGCCGCGAAGGTCGACCGAAGCCACGTCACCGCGGGCAAGCTGCGGGCCGTTGTTGATCTCGGTGATGGCCGACGGCTCGGCGATTCCGAGCGTCTCGAAGAGCTCGGCCATGGTGGCGGCGCCGCGGGCGTCGATCTCGGCGAGGTCGATGGTGGTGACCGGCAGGGCCGTCTCGGCATCGGTGCGCCGGATGTGGGAGCCCGTCACCACGAAGGTGTCCAGCCTAAGGGCCTCGTCGGCCGCGGGCGCGGGACGGTTGGGCGCCTGCTGGGCGGCAAGCGGGAGCGCGGCAAGGAGCAGGGTCAGGGTGAATCGCGTCTGCATGTCGAACCCCATTGCGCCCCACGGCCCCCTCGTCGCGAGGAGAAATATGCATGCAGGCACCGCGTAGCCCCGCTCCCGCGTGCGGCGTAACCCAAAAGTAACAGGCGGCCGCAGCCGCGCCGCCCCTTCCGCGGTGCAGGTTCCGACCCCATCCGCCGCAGCCGGATCGTTCCGGTCAGGTACGGAAGATGACGTCCTCGCGCCGGAACATCCGCACCGCGAGCCAGAGGGCGCCGGCGGCGTAGAGGCAGGACGAAGCGAAGATCAGGGCGATGAGGCCCCAGTTCCACACTCCGGAGAGCATCTCCTTGCAGACGAGGGAAAGGTTCAGGAGCGGCACGAGCGCGGTGGTCGCGGTGAGTTCCATGCCGGGCAGGACGCCGAGCGACGTGGGCAGGATCACGAGGACGATCATCGGCCCGAGGTAGCTCTGCGCCTCCTTCTGGGTCTTGGCGAAGAGCCCGACAGTGAACGCGAGAGCGGCGAAAAGGACGGCCACCGGCAGCACCATCGCCATGACGCCGAAGATTCCGAGCGGGTCGATCAGCGGGAGCGTTCCGCCCGGTAATTCCGGCGGGCGGGCGGCGCCGGCGGCGGCGAGGGCCGCCCGAGACCCGCCGCCTCCCCCGAGGAGGGCCGTCCCGCCGATCACGATGCTGAGCGCGGTCGAAAAAAGCATGAACACCATCGCCGAGAGGGAGCCCGTCAGGACGAGGAGGAACTTGCCCAGCACAATGTCGACCCGCGGCACCGGGCTGCAGAGGAGCGTCTCCATGGTGCCGCGCTCCTTCTCCCCAGCGGTGAGGTCCATCGCCGGATAGACCGCCCCGCTGAAACAGAGCAGGATGATCAGGTACGGCACGACGCCCCCGAACAGGTTGCCGCCGACCTTTTCCGGCGGGGCCACGTTCTCGCGTCGGAACTCGAAAGGCCGCGCGGCGGCCCGCGGCAGGCCGGCGGCCGCGAGGCGTTTCGCCACCAGGTCCTCCCGCAGTTCGGCGAGGAAGCGTTCCACGACCCGCACGCCGTTTTCCGACTTCAGTTCGCCCTGGTAGTGGTAGATCCGCACGCCGGGCACCTCGCCGGCCTCCAGCCGCGCGGCGAACCGGTCGGGGATGTCGACCGCCACCCGCACCGTCTTGGCGGCGATCGCGTCGCGCCAATCGGCCCGGGCCTCCGCGACGCGCATGCCCTTCGCCTCGCGGAAACGCCGCATCACCTCGGGGGAGTCCTGCCCGCCGATCAGGGCGACGGTCGGCACGTCTCCGCGGGCCTTGGCCACCGAGTTGGCGGTGACCTTGCCCGCCAGCAGGAACAGTAGCGGCATGACGACCGTCGGGACGACGATGACCGAGATGAGCGTGCGCCGGTCGCGGAGCGCGTCCCTCAGCTCCTTGACGTAAATCGTGGAGATGTTGCGCCAGTTCACGCGGCCGCCCTCCCCGCGCCCTCGACGAGCCGCACGAAGATCTCCTCGAGGTCGTTCTCCCCGTGCCGTGCGCGCAATTCGGCGAGCGAGCCTTCGGCAAGCAGCCGGCCGCCGTGGATCACGCCGATCACGTCGCACAGCTTCTCCACCTCGCTCATCACGTGCGTCGAGTAGATCACCGTCTTGCCCGCCGCGCGGCACTCGCGCACGAAGCCTACCACGGTGCGCGCCGTCATGACGTCGAGCCCGAGCGTGGGCTCGTCGAAGATCATCACGGCCGGATCGTGGACGATGGTGCGCGCGATCGACGTCTTCTGCTTCATGCCCGTCGAAAGCTGGTCGCAGCGGCGGTCGAGGAACTCCTCCATGCCGAGCCGCGCGGAAAGCTCGGCGGTGCGGGCGCGGATGGCGGCATCAGCCATGCCGTTGAGCCGCCCGAAGTAGGCGATCATCTCGCGGGCCGTGAGCCGCGCATAGAGCGCGGTGGAGGCCGCGAGGAAACCGACGTTGGCCCGCACGCGGTCGGGATCGGTCGCCACGTCATGGCCCGCGACGACCGCCGTGCCGCGGGAGGGCCGCAGAAGCGTCGCCAACATGCGCAGCGTGGTGGTCTTGCCCGCGCCGTTGGCCCCGAGCAGACCGTAGATCGTGCCGGGCTCCACCCGGAAGGAGACGTCGAGCGCGGCGTGGACCTCGCCACGCTTCCGGTCGCGGAAGGTCTTCGTGAGCTGGCGCGCCTCGATCATGCGGCGGGAACGTTCAAGGCATCGAGGCCACGCCGAGGATGATCGCCGCGGCGAGTTCAAAGTCCCGCACGGCCTGCGTCTTCTCGACGTCAGTCCACTCGTCGAGGGAATGGGCGCGGCCGCCCTTCGTCGCGGAGTTGCGCGCGACGGCGAGCGCCGGGATGCCGAGGCTGATCGGGATGTTGGCGTCGGTGCTGCTCGTCTCCCAGACCGGCACCTTGTCGTAGACCCGCATGGTCGCGGCGACCTGGCGGGCCATCGGCGACTCGGGCGACGTCGTGCCCGAGGGCCGTTCGCCGATCAGCTTCAGTTCGTAGGTGATACGGCCGAAGGTGGTCTGCCGGGTCGCGTTCTCCTCGTCGACGGCCTCCGCGACGATCCGCTTGAACTCCACGTCGATCTTCCGGAGCTCCTCGGGCGAGGCCGAGCGCATGTCCACCTCCATCGCGACCTCGTAGGGGATCGAGTTCACCGAGGTGCCGCCGGAGAGGACGCCGATGTTGTACGAGACCTTCGGCCGCTTCGGCACGACCACCTTGCCGAGCCGCGCCATCGCGTTGCCCATGGCGAACGCGGGATTGACCTGCCCGAACGCGCCCCAGCTGTGGCCGCCGGGGCCCTTGAACACGACCTTGTAGCGCAGGCTGCCGAGCGCGCCGTTGGTCACGATGTCGAGGTTGCCGCCGTCGACCGTGATGAAACGCGCGATCCGGCCCTTCCACGGGCCCTGCTTGAAAAGGTACTTCATTCCGCGCAGGTCGCCCGGGCCCTCCTCGCCGACGTTGCCGATGAGGAGCAGGTCCGACGCCGTCTCGACCTTCGCGTCGCGGATCGCCCTAGCGAACGCGAGGACGAAGGCCAGCCCCCGGGTGTCGTCGCCCACGCCAGGCGCGATCAACCTTGTGCCGCTGCGCTTCACGCGCACGTCGGTGCCGGCGGGAAAGACCGTGTCGAGGTGCGCCGCCACCGCGAGCAGCGGGCCCCCGCGGCCCCGCCGGAAGCCGATCACGTTACCCTCGGCGTCGATGCCGACGTCCTCGAGGCCGGCGTCCTTCAGCAGCTTCGCGAAGGCCTCGCCGCGCGCCTTCTCGCCGAACGGCGGGGCGGGGATCTCGGTCAATTGGATCAGCTCCGCCACGAAGCGGTCGAAGTCGCGCTCGTACGCCGCGACCGCCGCCTTGAAGGAGGCCGACGACGTGACGGCGCGCGCCCGTTCGTCCTCCGGGGACTCCGCGGCGCGGACCGGGGTGACGATGGCCAGGAGCAGGACGCCGAGCAGACCGACGACAGTCCGAACCGACTTTCGCGAAGGGATCATCCGCCGAACGGGAGCCCGCGCCGCCCGGAGGTCAAGCTCCACGGCCGTCGCACCTTCACGAGCCGACCGGGTGCCACACCGTCTTGAACTCCACGAAGTCGCGGATCGCGTCGACGCCCTGCGCGGCGGCGCTGAGCCAAACCCGCGCGGAGCCGCCCTCCGTGAAGCGCACGCGCTTGATGCTCTCCGCCGCGCCGAGCCGCAGGGCGCGGCGTTCCTCGGCCCCTGCCACCGCGCTGATCGCCCGCAGGTGGGCGTGGGTCGCAAAGGTCGGCAGCAATTCCCGCCGGAATCCCGTGAGGAGGTTGACCACGCCGCCCGGCAGGTCGCTCGTGGCGAGCATCTCACCGAGGAGCACCGCCGGGTAGGGCCGGGCCTCGGACGCCAGCGCGACCACGGTGTTGCCGCTGACAATGACCGGGGCGAGGAGCGTCACGAGCCCAAGCAGCGCCGGCTCGTCGGGCGCGATCACGCCGACGACGCCCATCGGTTCGGTGACGGTGAAGTTGAAGTGCGGCGAGGCGACGGGGTTCACCCCGCCGAGCACCTGCTCGTACTTGTCGGCCCAACCCGCGTAGTGCACGAGACGGTCGACGGTGGCGGCCACCTCGCGGGAGGCGGCGGCGCGGCCCGCTCCGAAGCGGACGAGCATCGCGGCCATCTCGGCCGAGCGCGCCTCGAGCATCTCCCCGAGGCGGTAGAGGATCTGGCCGCGGTTGTACGGAGTGCGCCGCGCCCAGCCCGGGCCGGCCTTGGCCGCAGCCTCGACGGCGTTACGCAGGTCCTTGCGGGAACACTGCGGGATGTTGGCGAAGAACGCCCCGCGGGCGTCGCTCGCCGCAAACACGCGGCCGGATTCCGAGCGGATGAACGCCCCGCCCACGTAGGGCTTCGGGGTCTTGGTGACGGGAAGACGGGTCATGGGAGCAACCACGAAGGGACACGAATTGACACGAAGTGACTCAGAGAATGATGCGCTCCCATTCGAGCTTGGGGCGGCGGAAGTTTACGATGAGACCCACGCGGAGGCCGGTGACGCGAAGGTAGTTCAACATCTGGCCTCGCTCCTGATCCGTGATCCGGTCGATCACCTTGGTGTCGACGATGACGGCACCGCCCACGACGAGATCGGGCACGAATTCGGAGACTTTCTCGCCTTTATAAACCACCGGAAACCTCCGCTGCTGTTCGCACCGCAACCCACGCAGGCGAAACTCGACGAGTAGAGCGTTCTCATAGGGATGCTCATGCAGGCCATGACCGATCCCCCGCAGGACCTCGATCGCGCAACCAATGATGGCGTAAACCAAATCACCGTGCAGGAGCCCCTGACCTTCGTGTCCCTTGGTGTCCATTCGTGGTTCCAAAACCGCGGTCATTCGGTTCGCCCGTAAAGATGCCGGCGGTGGCCAAGTTCGTTCAGCACCGCGAAGGCCGCGCCGATGACCTCGGGTGTGAGCTCCCCGTCTCGGGGCCCAGATGTGTGTTTTTCCGCGTCCATCCGTGGTTAAACCGCCCGCACGTAATCGAGCAGGCCGTGGCGGCCGCCTTCGCGGCCGAAGCCGCTTTCCTTGTATCCGCCGAAGGGCGACGCGGGGTCGAACTTGTTGTAGGTGTTGGCCCAGACGACGCCGGCCTTCAGCTCCGCCGCCATGCGCAGGATACGGGAGCCCTTGTCGGTCCAGACGCCCGCACTGAGCCCGTACGCGGTGTTGTTGGCCTTCTCGATCGCCTCGTCGACAGTCCGGAACGTCAGCACGCTCAGCACCGGCCCGAAGATCTCCTCCCGCGCGATGCGGTGGCTCATCGTCACGCCGCTGAACACACTCGGCCGGAAGTAATACCCCTTCGCCGGCAGCGCGCAGGCCGGCTGGTAAAGCTCCGCGCCCTCACGCACTCCGCTCTCCACCAGCGCCGCGATCCGCCGCAGCTGCGCGCGTGAGTTGATGGCGCCGAAGTCGGTGTTCTTGTCCATCGGGTCACCGACCCGCAGCGTCGCGATGCGCCGCCGCAGCTTCGCCAGCACCGCCTCCGCGACCGGCTCCTGCACCAGCAGGCGCGAGCCCGCGCAGCAGACGTGGCCCTGGTTGAAGAAGATCCCGTTCACGATGCCCTCGACCGCCTGGTCGAGCGGCGCGTCTTCCAGAATGATGTTGGCCGCCTTGCCGCCGAGTTCGAGCGTCAGCTTCTTCTCGGTTCCCGCCAGCGAACGCAGGATCGCCTTGCCCACCTCCGTCGAACCGGTGAACGCCACCTTCGCGGCCGCCGGGTGAGCCACCACCCGCGCGCCGGTCTCGCCGGCACCGGTGACAAAGTTCACCACGCCCGGCGGCAGCCCGGCGTCCTGCAGGATCGTGGCCAGCTTGAGGCAGGTGATGCTCGTCGTCTCCGCCGGCTTCAGCACGACCGTGTTCCCCGCGGCCAGCGCCGGGGCGAGCTTCCAAGCGAGCATCAGGAGCGGGAAGTTCCACGGGATCACCTGGCCCACGACGCCCAGGGGCGCCACCTTACGGCCCGGCGCGAGGTGCTCCAGTTTGTCCGCCCAGCCGGCGTGGTAGAAGAAGTGCGCCGCCGCCATCGGCAGGTCGAAGTCGCGCGTCTCCCGGATGGGTTTCCCGTTGTCCATCGTCTCGGCCACGGCGAACTCCCGCGCGCGGTCCTGCAGGAGGCGCGCGATGCGGAAGAGATACTTGCCGCGCTCCGCGCCGGGGAGCCGGCTCCAGGCCGGGAACGCCCGCTGCGCCGCGGCATAGGCCGCGTCGACGTCGGCCTCGCCGGCCAGCGCGATCTCCGCGAGTTTCCGCTCATTGGCCGGATTGAGGGAGTCGAAGTAACGCCCGGTACGCGGGGCCACGAAACGGCCGTTGATGAACAGTTCGTAGCGCGCCTGCAGTCGCGGGTCGGCGGTCTCCGGCGCCGGGTCGTATTCCCAGCGATCACCGAACAGGAGCGCGGGCTCCGCGCGCCGGGGGCGAACGGAGGAACGGACGGGTTTCTTCGCGGCGGTCTTGGCCATGGAGGGGTCTCGCGGGAAGTCGGACGGGGCGTCAGTAAGACTCCGTCGCCTCGCTGAAATAATAGGGAGCCTGATAGGCGCCGGTGCGCTCCTTCTCGAGCTGGCGCAGCAGGTCGTTGAGCAGCGCGCTCGCGCCGAAGCGGTAGCGGGTGTTGTCGAGCCAGGCGTCACCGAGGGTCTCCTTGACCGCCACGAGGAACTGCAGCGCCTGCTTGGCGGTGCGGATGCCGCCGGCCGGCTTCATCCCGATCGCGACGCCCGTCGCGAGGTAATGGTCGCGGATCGCTTCCAGCATCACCTGGTTATTGCCGAGGGTGGCGTTCAACGAGGTCTTGCCGGTGCTGGTCTTGATGAAGTCCCCGGGTCGGATGACCCGCATCGCAAGGAAGGACGCCGCGCGGATGTTGTCGTAGGTCTCCAGCTCGCTCACCTCGAGGATCACTTTCAACGCCGCTCCGCCGCACGCCGCGACGACCGCCGCGATCTCGTCCTGCACGCGCCCGAGTTCGCCGGAAAGGAAGGCGCCGCGGTTGATCACCATGTCGATCTCGTCGGCGCCGTCGGCCACGGCCGCGCGCACTTCGGCGAGGCGTGTCCGCAGCGGGGCCTGCCCGCTCGGGAAGGCCGTCGCGACCGAGGCGATGCGCACGGGGGAATCCGCGCCCAGCGCGCGCCGCGCATGCCGGACCATCGACGGGTAGACGCAGACGGCGGCGACCGGCGGGACGTCGGCCAACTCGTGCGGCCGTACGGCCTTCCGGCAGAGCGACGCCACCTTACCGGGGGTGTCCTTCCCCTCGAGCGTGGTGAGGTCGACCATCGAGACGGCGAAGCGCAGGCCCTTGAGCTTGGCGGCCTTCTTGATCGATCGCGTCGTGTGCTTGGCAACGCGCTCCTCGACACCGACCTGATCCACGGCTCCGACCTCGTCGATTAACCGCCGCAGGGCGGCCGGTTGGGCGTTCGCGACCATGGCGGCGACTATCGGTCGCGCATCGGCGAAAACAAATGAAAACTCCCCCGGGCAGGGTCATGGATGAAGGGAACGCTCACCTCGGGGTTCGGACTCCACCCCTAAAGGCCCCACCTCACGCGGAACACCGGGACCAATCCGGTTCAACCACGGCTTGGCCTCAATCCCCTCGCGCGATTCGCGCACGTCGAGGTTGGACCGAGAACGACGCGAATGGGCAGTCGGATATCTAACGTCGAAACCGCCCAGCCGACTCATCCTTTCATCGAATCCGCGGCTGCAGCCGCAGCCACATCGGCCGGCGCCCCAGCCCATCCGTGTCCATTAGTGTTCATCCGTGGTTACCCCGCCGGATTGGGCTCAATTTCCCCCCGCTTTCCCATATTTCCTCCCCCGTCCACGTTCGCGGCCCATCCGAACGTGCGGCTTGCACGCGGAAGTTCCGCCCGAAACTCTCGCCGCATGAGCATCTGGATGGCCTCCCTGCGCCTGCTCCTCGCCACGACATCTTCGATCGTAACGACGACCGCCGCCACGCCCGCCGCCGGCTCCGCACCGCCCACCGTCGCCGCCACGCTCGCGGCGCCGCCGAACGACGAGGCCAGCGGGCTCGCGGCCTCACGGCGTAACCCCGGAATCATCTGGACCCATGACGACAGCGGGGGCACGCCGGAACTCTACGCCGTCAACGCGCAAGGCCAACTCCGCGGCTCGCTGCGGCTCGACGGCGTGAAGGCGGAGGACTGGGAAGACGTCGCCGCGGCCGAACTCGACGGCCAGCCGTGGCTGATCGTGGGCGACATGGGCGACAATTACGCGAAGCGCGCGCACACGTTCATCCATCTTGTCGCCGAGCCAGCGGCCGACCGCCTCTCGCCCGCCGCACCCGTAGGCGAGCGTCCCGCCGCGACGTTGAAGCTCACCTACGCCGATGGCCCGCGCGACTGTGAGTCGCTCGCGGTCGACGCCGGCGAACGCGCGATCTACCTGCTGAGCAAGCGCGACCCGGTGCCGCGCCTGTACCGCATCGACATCCCGCGTCCGCTGCGGGACGCCGAAGTCACCGCGCGGTTCC
>JACCDO011638921.1_pt1 | contig 14893 bp, 8 predicted proteins | sample 7446101 | NCBI WGS metagenome assembly JACCDO01 (sample SAMN15323440, study PRJNA562643) | freshwater metagenome | isolation source: river surface water | place: USA:Blue River Watershed | collected 2017-08-16
AGTTTATATTGATGATGAACAAGTAGAAATGTATGATCCAGAAACACCAATTCTTATTATTCTTCTTAGACCAAATGATACATTCAAATGTATGTTAACTGCTTCTCTCGCAGTAGGTGATATGCATACTATTTATTGTGCATGTGCAAATGCATGGGCTACATATGATGATGAAGTAAAAGATAATGGAGAAACCGTATTTAAAAAGGGAGAACTATTTCTTAAATCTCGTGGTTCTCAGAGTGAATATTCTATTTTAGATAATTGCTGTGAATATCTTGTAAAGAAATTTGGAGATTTGAAAATAGAAATTGATCGAAAAGTAAAATCAAAAGAAATAGATAATAACAGTGATGTATTAGTTTTGGTTTTAGATGATGAAGATCACACAATTGGAGAGGTACTAAATTATGAAGTACAAGATATGGCAATTTTTTCAGCTGTATCAAAACCAGATCATAATATTAAAAGTGTAACTCTCAAAATAGAAACAGATGGAAAGAAAAAACCATCACAATTAATTGATGAAGCTTGTGATGTTTTAATCGGTAAATTTAAAACTATTCAAGCAAAATGTGCAAAATTAGGAAAATAAAATATAGAAAATAATTTATTTATTACTTAACTTAATTTATTTAATATTTCTTGCCTTTCTTTGAGCCCTTTTTGGATCCTTTCTTTGATGATTTTTTGGCACCACCTTTCTTTGAGGATTTTTTAGAGGCCTTTTTGGATGATTTCTTTGAGCCTTTTTTGGAACCGCGACGTTTACCACCGGTTTGTTGTGCTTCTTCAGGTTTAGGTGTGTTTGCGTTGTCTGCTTTGTTTTTTGCTATTTCTTTTTCTATGTCTGCAACTTTAACTTGTTCATTGGTTAAACAGGTTTGATAGTCTGTAAGTAATTTAGTTTTTTGCTCTGCTCTTTCAACAGCATTACCACTTATTTTATTCATTTCTTCCACATGTTTTCTGTAACATTCACCCATTCCTCTTACAGTACCACCTCTCATAGCTTTCTTTGAGCCTTTCTTTGAACCTTTTTTGCCTTTTCTGGCACCTCCATTTAATTGAGACATTTTATATATATTATTTTAAGAAAAAAAATAAAAATCGCATTTTATATAGTTTATTTATATTATAATCTTAATAAATGTGACATAGTTTTAGTATGAATACAATCAGTAAATAATATTTTAAATTCATTACAGTTCATTCTAATATTATTCATATCAATTGTTATATCTTGTATTTTATTTAATAATTCTAATCTATCAATAAATATATCACATAATAAATTAATGTTAATTTTTTTAAGATATTTATAAATTATATCATGATTCAATGATTTCTTTTCATTAAATTCTTCATCACTATTTATAATATTATTAATCTTTGTAACAACACCTTCTTCACTTTTTCTGGTATAGATAAAAATCTTATGTAAATCAAATAATACAGTTCTATAATTATTACTTAAAATATTGTATAAAGATGCATTTGACTTTTTTCTAGTAACATGATAAATATTTAAAAATTCTCTTGATAAAGTTTTTATTGATAAATTTACTCTTTTTATAATATCAGATGGATAAGGAGACATATAATTAATTACAAAACTGAGATTATCATTTTTATAAAGTTCTAGAAAACATTTATTAATATTTTTAAATGGTGGAATAATATCTTGTATCTTTTGATAAATATAAGTATTTATTTGATAATCAGTATTTTTATAAGAAATGATAAATCCACTATTTGTTATTTTCTTTTTTTGTTCATTTAAATTAGATAAGTTTTCTAGATCAAATATAAGCTCATCAAAACAAGAATAATAAACATTATCTGATTTTTCTAAAAATATTTCCTCACAAAGTGTATTATTTTTATAAAACATTATATGTCCAACTTTATGTGAGCAAATAGTAACATTTGTTATTTTATTTAAATTAAAAGGAATACTAGATTTTTCTATCAAAAGAGAAATGTATTTATCGTCTGAAACTAATCTAATAAATGGATTATTAAATTTATCTACATAATACAGTTTATTATCAAATTCAAATATTGTTGTATTAAAACCTACATTATAATTATATATTTTTATATCCTTCCAGTTATTTTTTAATTCATCTACAACTCGTGATAAATATGGTTTATCGATTCTAATCTTTTTTTTAACAATTATTATAAAATCAAATGTGTTATTAAAAATAAAATACTCGAGATTGTGTATAATCATATTTATAATATTATCTGTATGTATAAGATTTTCTGATAAATTATCAGCCTTCAAAAAATATAAATTATCAAATTTATCAAGACTCATATGTAGAAATTTATTATTTGCTTTAAAATATTCAATAATATTATCACTGTATTTTTCATATAGATTTTTTATATAATCAGTTAAAACATTCTCAAATATATTATTATTCATATAATTTTATATTATATATTCATCAAAATAAATAAACGTACCGTGTAGTGCCAATCTTAAGACCCCCAGGGGTCTTAAGATTTTGTCACCAATGCTAGCGTAAATTCCTTAATTTAAGGGAGTCTTAAATTAAGCACTTTACGGTACTGTATAGAGTCAAAATTTAAGTAATATTATCTAAATATTTTTTACATAATTTATATCTATTATTATGATCAATATTATCTTGTTTCCACAAAGCATCATCTTGAAATGAATAGTCAACTAAATTATGTTTAAAATCTATTTCTGATTCAATAAATTTAACTCCTTTACTATTTAAATATCTTGAAATTATATAATCATCTGAATTAAAACAATGTTTAAAAGAATTACTCTTATTTATAATGTCAAAAAAATCATTTTCAAATATTCTTCTTTTAAAACATATTCCCTTAAACCCTTCTATTATATCAATATACGTTCCATTCATTTCTTTTGGATAAATACTATTTCCAACTACACAATTACTATCATTATACATATTATTATTTAATTTTGTAACTAACTTTTGTATAAAATTTTCTGGATAATCAATATCATCATCTATTATTATTATTATATCATTTTCATGTGATTTATTATTTAATAACTTTAATGTTTCTGATACTTTTGTTATTGGACCTATATCTTCACATCTATTAATTTGTAATCTATCATATTTTTGTTGTAATTTTAATAATATTTCATCTGGATATGTTTCATTTGTTCTCTTGAATTTATATGGAATATTTAAATATAACTTTGTTATTTTTTTAGTTTGTTTATTTAAAATATTATTTATAATATTTTCAATAGTATTTAATCTTTTTGGACTTGTTGTTGTTGTAACTATAATATTATCCCACATTTCATATATTTTTTTATTACTTGAAAAATATGATTGGGAAAATTTTATAACAAATATAATCCCAATTATTAATAAAAGTAATAATACATCATTTTTATAATTTTTCTTTATCATTTTTATATAATATATTCTTAATAAAAAAATATAAAAAATAGATGATTTATTTTTATTTTATTTTTCTGTGATAATATTATAATTTACTAAATATGTATATCAACAAAATAGATGATTTGATTGATAAAGTTATTGATGATTTTAATATGACAGTTATTTTATCTGATAATAGAATTCCTAAAATTTTAAAAGAAATAAATTTTGTCAAATATCAAAGTGATATGAATGATATGTTTAAAAAATATATTAATAGTGTAAATTTAAATGAAATTAAATCTATGGTATCAAATAATGATATTTTAAATAAAATTATTGGTGTTTTAAAAAAATATATTACTATTTATATGTTTTTATTTATTGGTTTCTATTTTAATGGAACTGATACTATTTACGCTAATAATATTATTGAATTTAGTAAAAACCAACCTGAATTTGGTTTTAAAATAGAAGAATTTTTTAATTCAGAAAGTAATGCACTTGTTGTTGAACTTTATTCAAAGGTTAAAAAAATTCTCAGTTTACTTGGTGCAGAATCAAAACAAAGAAAAGAAGCTTTAAAAACAAGACCTGATTATAAACAAGTAGTTGCTTTTTTGGACGGACTTGGGGAAGATTTTGTTGAAGCAGCTTTTAATATAGAAGATAAAAATTATATTAGAGCTCACAATCTTATAAAAACAATTATTATTATTGATATTTATAAAAATACAGAAAAAAAAGATTTATTTAGAATATTAGATCTTCTTGAAAATACAGAAACTGAATTTACATTTATTGATGTTGTAATTCCTATAAAAGAAATTATTGATATTAGCACAATAGAAGCACTCTTGTCAAAAAAAGATGTTTCTTCTGGTATGGCAAAAGTTATTTGGGAATATATTTATGAATCTGAAGTGTCAGACACAAAGTTAACACTTAATCATGATGAAAAAGTTAATGAAATTATAAATTCTAAATTATTTGTTCCAATTGTTGATGATATATTATTATATCACAATCAAAATGAAACTTATGAAAAATCTAATGAAGATGGTAAAAGTAAAAAACGTGAAGATACAAAAATAAGATATATTATTGATAAGATAGATATGGCTACTAATTTAAATATCCCACAAAATCATGCTGATGCTAAAAAATTATTCTATCAACCAATGTATAATAGAAAAGCAGTATTAATAAATAACTTTGAAGATACAAAAATTATTAATAAATTTATTAATGTTGGAAAACTCAGTGCAGAAAATAGTGAATATTTAAAAGATCTCGAACATATTGTTATTTATCCTTATTTAAATTTACGTGACTCGCCAAATGGTCTTATGGTACAAATAACAAAAACAATAGATGCATTAAGATACGTAAATTTTGAAAACACTACAGAATATAAACAAAGACAAACTGCATTAATAGAAAATAGAGTCGGTACAAAAGACAATTTTTTAAATGTAGTAGGTTTTTTAATTAAACCAGAAAAAAATTCTTTATATTGTATTAAAAATAAAGATGTAAAAAGTATAACAAATAATAAAGAAAAAAATGGATTTAAGATTTGTATGGAAATAATGGAGGAAAGTATTTCCAAGAAGGAGAAAAATAATATGAATTTATATTGGTTATTTGATCCAGATGAAGATAAAATACAACAAGATACATATGAACAACAAAATAAATTTACAAGAGCTGATCAAATTAAACATATTATTAGTGCATTATATGATTCTCTTGAAAAATTAACATATGATACTATTTTAAATATTTCAAAAAAATTAAAAAACCCATATCTTAATTCTGTAGAAAGAATAATGGAATATTATTATGATAAAATTTTAAAGATCCAAAAACAAGAATATTTATTAGAAATGGAAAATATCATTTATAACAAGATTATAAAAAGAGGTGTAATTAAATATGATGAACTTGATGATATTGTTAATGGTCTTTCAAAAGATAGTATTGTATTACCAAATATGAAAAATGAAAAAAGCAAACAAATAAATAAAGTTGTAATAGATTTATCAAAACTTTCAGAAGTAGGTACATATGAAGAAAAAGAAACTGTAGAAGGTGTTTGTCAACACAATATAACCTGGGACAGATTAGGTGTATTAAGAAGAGAAAATCCAAAATTATTCTTAGATGAATTATATATTTTTGTTCAACAATATGTAGTTGAGAATGTTGATCATGATTATGTTTGTAAGAGTTGTGGATTTTTCTTAAATATTAAAAAGTATGTTGCAGATGGTTCATTTGATGATGATCATCATTTTATAACATATAGTATGCCATTAGATACACCATTAGAAGATATTCCTGAATATGAAAAATATAAGGGTACAATTAGAAATATAGATAAATACATTGAAAAGATTGCACTTATAACTAACATACCATATTTTACAGGATCAAATCCAACTGTTAAATCGCGTCGCAAATTAGTTGTTAGAGATGCTATTGATATTATTGTAGCAAATACACAAAAATTAAAGAAAACATTAAAAGAACGTAATGAATTAGCAAGTAAAATATATGGAATTAATAGAGATTATTCTAATTTGTTCGTATTTGAACTTGAAAATTCCATCTTTATTTTCTCAAGTAAAGATAAAGATTTTTATAAACCAATTAAACAAAACAATATTTTAGGTTATATAATCTTTTTAATCCTTTTAGAGCTGAACGAATCACAAATATCATATTTTAATAATGATAAAAAAGGATTCTGTAATTTCCCAATTTTTGATAAAGTATTCCACACATTATTTGAAGGATTAAAATTCAGAAAAAATAATAAAGGGGATACAATTCCAGTAAAAGAATTTGAAATATTTTGCTATATGTTATATATGATGTCCTGCTATTGTGTAAAATATAATTTATGGTACTATGATTATAAAGATAAAACAAATGATAAAGCATACAGACAAAAATTATTACCAACAGTACAGAAAATTATTATACATACAGTAATCGATATAATTAATAGTTGTCTTGAGAATGCTGAAGAAGATAAAAAGAATAAAATATTTGAAATATTAAAAACTAAATTTTATAAAAAATTAAATTTAACATTTTCTAATAAGGATTTATATCTTAGATTAAAACAAGATAATTCACCATCAACAATTGGTGACAAAAAATCTTTTATTATGACAAAAGCTGAAGCTTTTAAGTTAGATGGAAAGTATTTAACTGAATTTGAAGGACCAAAATTTTGGAGAAAAATTAAACCAGCAACATTAAGATTAGAAATTAAATCTAGAGAAATAGAAACATTTGAAGATATTAATAATATTACAAATTGCGAATCCGGTGAATTTCATGAATGGTATCATGATAATAAAATGTTTAAATGTAAGAAATGTAATGTAACAACAAGAGATATCAAATTTAATAAAGCAGAAACTGATAAAATTAAAAATAAATTTCATTTAGTTGAGTTAAAATCATTAATAAAGAAATATTGCTTAACAGATGGTTTACTACATGAATTTATTACAAATAAAGATGGTACAAAAATATGTAATAAATGTAAAAATTCTGAAAATAAAGAATATTCAGATTCCGAATTGGAAAAACTTGATAAACATTTAATAGAAAATAAGAAAAAGATAATTGCAAAAAATATTAACTTTAATACTGAAATATCTGAAGAAAATAAAAAATATGATGAATATATTTCAAAGTTAAAAGATAAAATATTAAATGAATATAAACAAAATAATCAAGACCAATACAAATATATCGATGATCTTATAGAATCCATTGAAAATAATATTTCAGATGATTTAATAAAATCTAATATATCAATTAAACATAATTTATATATATTGGATCATGATTATCTTGGTATTAAATTAGATAAAGAAATTATAATTAATGAAAAAGATAATAAAATTCAATTTAAATCAGCACATCCTTTCTTTAATACAGATGTTATATATTATACAAGTTATAAATCTGGCAAAATTGATGTATTTTATGACGCAATTACAAAGATTTTATTAGGTTATAAAGAAGAAAATAAAAATTTTACATTAAATATCAAATCTGATAGAAAAATTAAAATACAAAATTCAATTAAAAATAAACTAAAAATGTTAGGTCATAAATATCAAATATATAATATTGAAAGTGAAGAAACAATTAAAGAAAATATATTAAATATAATTAGAGATAGACATGATTTATTAAGAAACACTATTTATAGATTCCAACGTCTTTTATACAGAATTATAAATAATTATTTTATGAAAAAGAAAGTTAACGAATATGATAAAATAAATGAAGAAGAAGATTATTTTTCAAATAAATATGAAATATTAGTTGACAAATATTCTAAAAAATTAAATAAAATAAATATTGTAAGTCAAAATGGTTCACATTTAATATTAAAACATTGGAAAAATTTAGCAGATAATCTTACAAATAATGCTGAAATTGATATTGAAAAAGCAATCTCTATAAATTCTGATAAAATAAATAAACTTGATACTAATGGTAATTTATTATTATTCTACTTTATAAGTGAATTAAATAAATTATATAAATACAATGATGATAAATCAATTAAAATTAATATTACATCTTTATTAGTTGAATTTATTAGTATTAATTTTACAATATATAATGAAGAAACTATTCAAAATGATAAAGACTTCAAAAGATTTTGGTATGTAATAAATTCACAAGTTTATATTAATGAAATACAAGATAAAGTTGGTGAAACTGAAGGAATTTATGAAGAAGCTGTTGATCCTGATAAGAAAGAATTATCTCAAGAAGAACAAGATGCAAGAGATGATGCTCAAGAAGAAGATGAAGCTCTTGATGTAGAAGGTAACGAAATAGATTACGAAGCTGGTTATGAACGTAATATGGAAAGAAGCTTTGATGATGGATTTGTAGAAAATTATAATTATTCATATTTAGATTATGTTTCTAATAAATAACAAATTAAGTTAACTAATCAAGTTAACTAATAAAACAAGTTAACAAATAAATCAATTATTTTTTTATATTTTTTTAAATAAATATAAAAATATTGTTTGTTTTTTTTTTATATATTTATTAATATATGGATAAATTATTAAATTTGATCATTATCGTAATACTTTTAGTATTTGGATACATGGTTCTTAATAAAAAAGAAAATAATACACTCGTTAAAGATAATCAAACAGATGATTTATACAAAGAAGAAAATTATGATTATCTTGATGAAATATTTAATGATATTGAATATAAAAAAAGTGAAAGTGAAATATCAGTTATAACATTAAAAAAAAATCCACGAGCAGAAATAAAACCATTTTTTGTTGATATGAGAGTACATAATGATTATAGAGATACAATAACATCTTTTAATAATATTGCCCCTGATCAAAGACCAATGTTTAATAGATCTGTACTTCCAGTAAAACAAATTGATGTTGATCCAAAACAAGTCAAACCACTTGTAAAAGCATTTATAAAGAGAGTTAATGAAGATATAAAATATAATGTTACTGATGAACTTCAAGCAAATAGCGGTTGGGATGAATTAGCACTAGAAAAGAAAGATAGAGATGGTTGGAAAAAACAAATGGATGAATTAGGATTACCAGATGACTTATATTTATCTCCAGCTAAGAGAGCTAAAGTTAAATTATTAAAGATAGATGCTGTACAAAAGTTTGCTACAGAAGAACAAATTAATTTTATTGTTCATATGATAATTCAAAAGAAAAATGCTCAAGATCAAATGATTGTTAAAGTTTCATATATATTAGATAATGTTGATATGAATATGGATAGAAACTTTAATAAAAATAGTGTTAATATGGATTTAAATATTAAAATTGAAGAAATTTATGTTATTGGCTTTTTAACAGATCATAGATATGGTGAAACTACTGATAGAAAGGATTTTTACGAATTTAACAATATTGAAAAAGATGACATGATTGATCCTGAATTAGTATTAAAAGAATTATCAAATAAATATAAACAAAGACAAATTGAATCAGATGGATTTAATATTAATATATCCCCTCAAAAAATGAACAATGAAGCAATATTTAGATTATCAAGCGAAACACCATATAAACCATTTGATCACACAAATAAATTTTGCTAAAAAATTTATGCAGTTATGAGTATATGAGAATATGAGAATATGAGAATATGAATACACAAATAAATTTTGCTAAAAAATTCTGTTAAAAAATCATGTTTAGTTATTAATAATAATTTATTTTATTATTAATATATGATATTTTCATCTAATCCATTATTTAATTCTTTAAAAGTATATATAATAATAATAATATTACTTGTATTTTTTAAACCAAATTTTATTTATGATAATAATACAAAAAAATTTAGACAATTTGGAACAAATAAAGGTAACACTATATTTTCTCTACCAGTTTTATCAATATTTTTAGCAGTAATATTATATATTATATTTTTATCAATAGATAAACTTAATAACAATAGTAATAAAAATAAATCTAATAATAATTTTTCTATTCAATTACCAATTCAACCAATTCAATCATATCCTATTCATAGTATACCACAAATTCAAACTATTCCATATATTCAACCCATCCCCCAAATGAATTTTAACCCACAATATTATCCACAATATATTCCACATATTCAACAAATATCACAAATACCACAAACACAATAAAATAATAATAATTAAAGTTAATTAAATAAAATTTATTCAGTAGATTGTAACTTATAAACATCAAGAACACGAGCAGATGGTTCTTTAACGTTACCCCATTTTGGCAACCAAAATCGTGGAATTACTTTTGCTGAATTATTGGAATATTTTTCTACAAATTTTAGTCTGTAATGAAGTGACTCCTTTGTATAAGGAGTATTCCATTTAAATTGATTTTTAGCTTTTTCTAAATCTTCTTCTGTATATTTTTTATCAAAATAATCAAGTACAATTTGATACCATGATCTTTTTACAGCTGATACGCCATCTGAAAATGCTTCTTTAGGGCGCCATAATACTTCTTGTGGAATAATTCCTTTTCCATCAAATGCTTTACGGAAAAGATATTTTTCACATCCATTTCGTGGCATTCGTAATTTTGGATCAATTGACAAATATAGACGGATAAAGCGATGATCACCAAATGGTAGTCTCGCCTCTAGCCCACAACCAGCTACACACCGATCAACACGTTGACCATCAAAATAGATAATCTCTTCAGTTAATTCGCGAATACGTTCTGCAAAATCTGCTACAGTTGGAGCATATTTAGTTTCATTATATCCACCACATACTTCATCTGCATAATCTCCAACAATTACAACCTTACAGTTTGTAAGTTCGCTAATTTTTTTTGCAGAAATATATTGTGGAACAGATGCACGATTAGTCGTAATATCATATGATTCAATTATGTGGGTGATATCATTTTCAGCACATTCTATAAATTCATCTTCTGTACAAAGAATATGCATATGATCTGAATTAATATGTTGTGCAACTAGACGTGCATATTTTTCATCAGTACCTCCTTCTAATCCAATACAAATTGTCTTGATTTTTGAATCTAAGCCTTTTTGTTTAAGAATATAAGCTCCTACACAAGCACAAGCACTAGAATCTAATCCACCACTTGTCATAAATGCTACTTCACGATCAGCTACCATTTGATCCTCTACAATTTGCATAAAAGTATTATAGATTTTATCTAATGCTTCTTGTTCATCATAAATAGTAACCGGAATTCCTTCTAAAATCTCTGTAACATTTAATATATTGTAAATTGGTGAATCTGGTTTAATAACATATGTACCATAAGTTGATCCTCTTATTTGATTTACTTCACGTGCAGAATGAATGAATGGAATACCACATAGTTGTGAGGTAAGTGCTAGTCCATTAAATTCACTAGTCATAAAATCATATCCAGTATGATTATTATATTCTGCATAATAAAGTGGACGCTTACCACAAAAATCACGTAGATAATGAACTTCTAGTTGATCTGATTTAAAATGTAGAATAATAATAGCAAATTCACCACTTACATCGTTGCGATGAGAAAGAATATTATATAAACCAGAAACACCAAGTTTGTTATAAAGATGAATAAGTACTTCACAATCAGAATGAGATTTTAATTCCGTTTCTAATTGAAATTCTTTTACAAGATTTTTATAACCATAAATTTCACCATTACACATTAAAATAATCTGTTCATCTTTTTCATTTTTAAGATGAAATGGTTGGTCTCCTAGTGGACTGATATCCATAATAGCTAATCGATGAAAACTCATAAAGATTTCATAATTGTAATATCGATGATATTTTGTAATTGTACGATCTGGACCACGTTTAGTAATCTCATTACTTGCTTTATAAATTTCGTTATGATTTAGTGGGTTAAACTCTTGAATATAAAACCAAATACCACACATTATATAATTTTATAATGTATAGTATATCATTAAGTAATATTAGTAATTAAAAATCAATTTTTTATAATAAAAGTTGTCGATTCTAAAAGGGTCTATTTTTACAATATTAAATAATATCATAAAAAAATTAATTAGTGATAATATTAATAGTTCCAACAATTAAATTATCAAATTGATTAATTTCACGACGACCTTTAATAATCCCATATTCTGCTTCTCTACACATATCAATAATTTTTAATTTCTTTTTTGAATCTATTTTTTCATCATTAATAATAATTTCTGCATAATTCTTAATAATATTTGTTCCAGAAATATTTGTTATTAGTAGATTATAAATTATATTACGAATATTATTAATATATTTTAAATCACAAGTTTTTACATATTTATAAAGCTCACGAATTGTATAATCCTTTGACAAAAGAGGATCTAATAATTTAATAGTATTTAAAATATTAAACATATATACACCTATTTTACAAATTGTATCATCTAATTTATTCTTCTTTTCTAATTTTATTTTTTTATTTAATATCTTTTGCACTTTTACCATATAATCAGATGGATTAACAAAATAAAAGTCATGCTGTTTTTTACATAATGTATTTTTTAAAATATTTTTTAAATTATTAAACATTTCATTGCCAATATTATTAATAAATTTATTGATATTTTTATATATAAATACATTATCATATTCACAAATATTTATTTTATTCAGATAATATTCATCATCAAATACTACTTCTATGTGTTTTAATAAATTTTTAATATCTGTTAATTTTTCTTGAATTTTTTCCAAATAAATTTCATTAAGTTTATACATCTGTAATCTCCATAATATATTTTTAATATTTCCATTATATAATTGTAATAGATATGCTGATCTATCAATTGTAAGATTAATATTTTCTTTTAATGAAACATAATTTGCATAATCCATTATTTCAGATTCAGATGGAGATTTTACAAGAATACATTTACATCTACTTGAAATTGGATTAATAATTTTTGAAATAGAATTTGAAATAATAATAAATCGACATTGATCTGAATATTTTTCAATAGTACGACGAAGAGAAAATTGTACAGATTCTGACATAATATCAACATTGTTAATTACTACTAATTTAAAATGATGTTTAGATTCAACTAAATTATATCTAGCTTTAGATACATATACTTTAATTACATCATGAATTAAATATCTGTCATGATTGTTGCCTTTTGGTTCAATAAATATGTGATGAAAACTTTGTTTGAATTGTTCTTCAGTTTCTGTATTACCAGAACCGCTTACTATATATTTAACATCTTTTACTGAATTAATGGATTTACCAAATAACATTTCCATAAAAATATTAACAAGAGTTTTTTTACCAGAACCATTTGGACCATGAAACAATAAATGAGGGATAGAACTATCATTTGACATAACTTCTAGCATTTTATATATGTCTTGATGAAAGAATATATCATTTATATTTTTAGGTATATATTTATCAATATAAAACATTGAGTTATAATATCTATATTTAGTATCTTATTGTTATATAATTATTAATAATCAAATTTTATTTAAAATCAATTTTTTGTTTATAATATATAAAATTAAAAATTTATCCCCATGATATACAAAAATAATATGATATATTAATAATATTATGTGTATCTCTTCTTGTATTCTTTTTTATAATATTTTATAATATATTAATATTAATAATATAAAAAATTAAGATTTTTATTATCTATGTATTCAAAAATAATGGAATTAATTAATAATATTATTTATGTCTATCTATATATACTTTTCCTTAATATTTTATATTATTAATAAATATATTCAAAACTATTGAGATAACTCAATGTTTTTAGAAAAAAAATAATTTTTGCAGAAAATTTTAAAAATTTTCCAACCCTCAACACACATAAAAAAATTTTACACTGGAATTATTTGTAATGATACATATACCCCAAACCTTAATATTTACGCGCGCGCGCGCACATGAGTCTTAATTTTTCTGTATATGCTGCAACTATTTCGAACATTATTGTAATATTTTTACAAATAGTAATCTTAATTTTTTATAGGATACTCTATATCATTTGAACATTTTGAAATATAATTAATATTTTTTATTTATGTATATACATATACTTTTAATTAATATTTATAATTGATAAATATTTATTATTAATAATATAATATAAAAAATTAAGATTTTTATTATCTATGTATTCAAAAATAATGGAATTAATTAATAACATTATTTGTGTCTATCTCTATACACTTTTTGATAATTTTTTATATTATTAATAAATATATTAGAAACTCTTAAGATAACTCAATGTTTTTAGAAAAAAAATAATTTTTGCGGAAAATTTTTAAAATTTTCCTACCCTCAACACACATAAAAAAAAATTACACTGGAATTATTTGTATTGATACATATAACCAAAACCTTAATTTTTACTCACGCGCGCGCACATGAGGCTTAATTTTTCTGTATATGATGTAACTATTTCGAACATTATTGTAATTTTTTATAAACTTTAATCTTAATTTTTTATAGGATACTCTATATCATTTGAACATTTTGAAACACTATTAATAATTGTTATTTATGTATACATCTATTCTTTTAATTAATATTATATATTGATATAAATTTATTATTAATAATATAATATAAAAATTTAAGATTTATATTATCTATGTATTCAAAAATAATGGAATTAATTAATAACATTATTTGTATCTTTCTATATTTACTTTTTATTAATTTTTAATAATATATTAGAAACTATCGAGATAACTCAATGTTTTTAGAAAAATAAAATAATTTGCAGAAAAATTTTAAAATTTTCATACCCTCAACACACATAAAAAAATTTTACACTAATATTATTTATATATATAATTTTCTTTTAAATATTAGAAATTATTAAAAAGTGTATATAATAATTATTAAATAATGTTATTAATTAATTCCATTATTTTTGAATACATA
>JACCDO010356017.1_pt1 | contig 14892 bp, 23 predicted proteins | sample 7446101 | NCBI WGS metagenome assembly JACCDO01 (sample SAMN15323440, study PRJNA562643) | freshwater metagenome | isolation source: river surface water | place: USA:Blue River Watershed | collected 2017-08-16
AAAACTAAAAGATCAGTGGAAGCTCTCACAAAATGACCCAAGGCATTTTAATATATGCTCTTAACAATGATAAAATTGATTATTGTAAAATAGCGTTATATGCTGCTAAACAAGCAAAAAAATATCTCAAGAAAGAAGTAACAATTGTTACAGATAGTCCAGACTACATAAAGTCATTGCCCGACTTTGACAAACATGTAGACAATGTAATTAATGTTACCTATGGTCTCGATTATGGTGACGTTCAAGAGTGGTTACCTGGAGCTATGTATAATCCAGGTACCAATGTAACATACAAGGGAAGACTTTACTGGACTAAAAAACATCAGATTCATAAAAAGACTTTTAACTTTCTTGAATGGGAATCTGATCCTAACCAAGCATTAAATTTTCTAAGTAAAGTACAACATCGAAAACATTTTGATGGAGCAATGAGTCATAAAAGAACAGAGTTTAAAAATGACATTAGAACTCATTCTTTTTTTCTTACACCCTATGACGAAACACTAGTTATTGATTGTGATTACATAATTAATAACGATGCTTTAGTACATGCCTGGGATCAAAAAGCGTATGATTTTTTAATTTATAAAGACAGCAATGATTTATGCGATTGGCGTAAAGATCTATACTTTAAAAAAATTAGCGATTATACACTAGATTTTTATTGGGCTACTGTTTTTTGGTTTAAGAAAAATGATCAAACACTGACGTTTTTTCATTTACTTCAACACATAGAAGATAACTGGCAATACTATAGATACCTTTATCAAATTCATGATACTTTGTATAGAAATGATTTTGCTTTTAGCATTGCCATTCATATGATGAACGGTTATCAGAAAACAGAATGGAATGGTATACTACCGGGTAAAATGTATCATGTGTTAGATCAAGATCTTTTGTTAGAACATGACGGTACACGTATGAAGTTTCTGCTTGCTAAAGAAAAGTATTACGGCGAATATACGGCAATGACTACTGACAAACTAAATGTACATGTTATGAATAAATTTAGTATTAATAGGTTACTATCCAATGAGTAAAGGTTTCCTAATTTTCACGTATGACAAAAAAGGATTAGTCGATCTTCCAGACGACAAGGTTAAGAATTATACTGACTCTGCTTATCTGTTAGCGTTGTCTATTCTTATACGAAATCCCGATGCTAAAATTTCATTAGTTACAGATCATATTCTTCCAAAAAAATATCAAAACGTTTTTGATAAAGTTGTACCGATTCCATGGAATGATGTAAAGTCAACTACTTTGTTTGCAGTTGAACACAGATGGAAATTGTTTCATGCTACGCCATATGATGAAACTATTGTCTTGGATGCTGATATGTATGCAGCTACTGATGTGACAAACCTATGGGGAGCTTTTGAGAATCATGATGTCTGTTATACAAGTCGTGTACAAACCTACAGACAAGAATGGATCAACAATGATAGTTATAGAAAGGCATTTACAAATAATCATATACCTAGTGTCTATTCTGCATTACACTATTTTAAGAAAAATGAAGTGGCAAAAGAGTGGTACTCTTGGTTAGAAATTATTGCAAAAAATTGGAAAGATTTCTATAACACTCATATTGAAAACAATCGGCCTAGAATTCCTAGTATGGATGTAACTGCTGGTATAGCAGCAAAGATATTAGATTGTGAAAATAAGGTAACAACAAAAAATCCAGCTGTAAGTTTTGTTCATATGAAATCACTAATTCAGGGATGGGAACAACCTTTAGAGTCATGGATGGATTGTGTTGGATCCTATATCGATGATAACGGAAATTTAAAAGTAGGTAATTTTGCTCAACACGGGTTATTTCACTATGTTGAACCTGGATTTGTTACACAAGATAGAATAGAGTTATTAGAAGACATTAGAAGGAAAATGCAATGATAGAGATTGTGTGGGATATTAGTCCAGATGAACTCAATAAGCCGCCTGCTGAAATTAACTACAATCGCTATGTTTATTATGATTCAGACTCTGGCGATATTACAGCCATTTCTAATCAACCAAACGAATACGAAAATCCATTCTTATCGTTGACCTATGATGACGTAAAAGCAATATTCGAAGGTACTGCATCACCACTAGATTATAAAGTAGTGTTTAGTCCTGATCAGCGTGAATTTGTAATGATTAGAAAGGAAGAACAGGTACAGTTACTCGAACAAAAGAGTAAGGTAATTTATCAAATACCCGGTGTTCTTGACCTGACTGATGATCCAGTATATGATCCATTAACTGATATAGTAATCATCCAAGATGTTGCAACACTAACGTGGAAATATCGGATGAGCAATTTCTTACGTAAAAGTATCTACGGGCAGCGATTTTACTTTGATAAAGTTTTAGAATTTTATATTACTAAGCACAATGACCCTAATGTGCTTTATTACACACAGAGAATACCATTAAATGTTTTTAGTGAATTGGCTCACTTTGAACTACCATTTAATGATTTTGATTATACAAATACTCCTTACAGCATTTTTACAAGAAAAACTTTTGGTAGATATTTGTACATAAGGAATGAGCATGAGTAACATTTTTAGGCCTATTGACTTTGATATTATCTATCTCAGTTATGACGAACCTAATGCAGAAAAAAATTATGCAGATTTATTAAACAAAGTCCCTTGGGCTAAACGTGTACACGGTGTAAAAGGTAGCGACAGTGCCCATAAAGCCTGTGCCAAATTATCCGACACATGGCGATTTGTTACAGTGGACGGTGACAATACACTTAGACCAGAATTTCTTAATTTAGAAATTCCTGTAGATCAAATCCCCAATTATGACAAAGTACAATTAAGTTGGTGCGGGTATAATATTATTAACGGACTAATCTATGGTAATGGCGGTGTAAAATGCTGGACTAAAGAACATGTGTTGAATATGAAGACACATGAAAATTCTAACAGCAAAGACGAAACTAATCAAGTTGATTTTTGTTGGGACGGAAATTATCTACAGTTGAATGCCTGCTTTAGTGATGTGCATAATAATGCTACACCATTTCAAGCATGGCGTGCCGGTTTCCGTGAAGGTGTAAAGATGGTTCTTAACCGTGGTGAGATGAAAGATAAGAAAGAATTTAGAAGAACTATTCATTGGAAAAATTACAAGCGACTATTAACTTGGATGACTATTGGAGCTGATGTTGAAAATGGCCTATGGGCAATCTACGGTGCAAGACTAGGCTGTCACATGACAGTTCTTACATCGTGGGATTATAGAAATGTAAGAGATTTTGATTACCTTGAAAAATTCTACAAAGACAATGTAGAAGGACTATCACCCGAGGTGTTGAATAGTAAAATTATGGAATTAGGTGACGAATTAAAAGCCACACTTGACATACCGTTGGAATCTGTATTCACTAAAACACAAAGTGAATTTTTTAAAGAAGTATTTGATAATCCTGTTAGAAATCATAACATGACTTTATTTGAAAAATAACATGTACGACATATTTTTTATAAGTTACAAAGAACCACATGCTGAAGAAAATTATCAGCGATTAAAAGAAAGGTTCATTTTTACAAAACGTATAGACAATGTAAAGGGCATACATCAAGCTCATAAAGCAGCGGCAGAGCTATCAATGACAAAAATGTTCTACGTAGTTGATGCTGACGCAGAAATAGTTGACGACTTCAATTTTGATTACAAAGTACCCGAATGGGATCTAGAAACTACACATGTTTGGTTAAGTCAAAATCCAGTTAATAATTTAAAATATGGTTACGGTGCTGTAAAGTTACTTCCAACTAAACTAGTGAGAAAAATTAAAACCACCACCCTGGATATGACGTTGTCTATAAGTGATAGTTTTAAAGTTGTCAATCAAGTAAGCAACATTACACATTTCAATATTGATGAGTTCAGCACATGGCGTAGTGCTTTTAGAGAAACAGTAAAATTAACTGTAAGCTTGAGATCTATGGATAATGTGCAACTTAAAAACAATAAGGTTACACAAGATAGACTACAAGCCTGGTGTACTAAAGGTAAATCAAAACCATTTGGGTCTTATTGCATAGCTGGTGCTCAAGCAGGAAAACAATACGCAGAAGATAACATTACTAATCAAACTGCACTACGAAAAATTAATGATTTTGCGTGGCTGAAGAAAGAATTTGATGATAGATTTCACAGCGTTTAGTCATGGACAAGTAATCAGTAAGCAATGGCTTTGTGAAACATTAGAACCAATTATACGCAAAAAATATTCCAAACCCGTAAAGATTGCTATACTTGGTGGCTGGTACGGTGTACTAGGATTTATGTTATTGACTAGAAACAATATTAAAATTGAGTCTATAACAAGTTATGACATAGATAACAAAGCATGTAGCATTGCTGATAAAGTTAACAATGCCTGGGTGTTTGATAAATGGCGTTTTAAAAGCGTCGTTAGTGATGTTAATGATGTTGATCTTTCAACATACGACATAGTAATTAATTCAAGTTCTGAACATATTGTTGACAGACAATGGTTTGAAAAAGTAACGAACCAATTATTAGTTATTCAAGGCACAGATCAAATTCATGACGACAACGATCCTCATGAATATGTTTTCTCTATAAATCAATTATTAGAACACTATCCTATACAAGCTTTGTTCACAGGTACTAAAAGTTTTGTTTACCCTGACAAAGAATTTAATAGATATATGATAGTGGGATTTAAACAGCCATGTCAGCCTTAATAGGGCCTAATGGGTTATAGTTGATTAACGTAAAATCATTTACAGTGTAATCTGAAATTGATTTAGTTGAAAATTCAAGTGTGGGAAACGGCGGAACTTCTCTGCTCAATTGTTCCTTAACTGCATCAACATGATTAGCATAGATATGGCAATCTCCGCCAGTCCATACAAATTCACCGACATCGAGACCGCACTCGCGAGCAATGATATGTGTTAGCAGACTGTAGCTTGCAATATTAAACGGAACACCTAAAAACATATCACAACTGCGTTGATACATTTGACAGCTTAGTTTATTATTAGCCACATAAAATTGACTGAGAACATGACAGGGAGGCAATGCCATTTCGTCTAGCTCTGCAGGATTCCATGCTGTTAAAATATGCCTGCGGCCATCGGGATCTCGTTTTAATCCGGCAATTAAATTTTGAAACTGATCAATTTCGATCATGTCTACTGCTAGACGTGTTCCTTCTACGTGAGCAGGTCCGAAGTCAAGTTGTTGTTTATATTTTCGCCAGTGTCGCCATTGTACGCCGTAGACTCTACCTAAATCACCTTCATACTGAGCTTTCGTTTGCCAGTAATCAGCTTTAGCGTTTGGAGTCCATATTGTTGTTTTGCCTTCTGGGGTGCCATGTGTAATTTCTGCTAATCTACGTTCGTTACCCGATCCTTCAATAAACCAAAGTAGTTCAGCTACGCAGGCCCGCCATGCAAGTTTTTTACTAGTTATAGCAGGAAAAGAATCACTAAGATTAAACCGTAGATTGAGCCCGAATACACTAAACGTTCCAATACCGGTTCTGTCATTTTTAAAAACACCGTTGTCTAAAACATATTTAAGAGCTTGTTCGTATGTCATGTCTTATTATATATTTCAATAGTACAGTTGGTCAATCTTAATGATTTTTTATATGTAAAACCTTCTAGAAACATGTCTAAGTCTATGTATGTATCATTCATATACTCGCCGTTTATTCTTGTCAGGTAGATACGTTGCAGTACAGGTTTAGCCTGCATCAGTATGTTTGGCCCACCAATTACAAATACATTTTTATCTGCATGTTGCATTTGCACTTTTTTAAGAGCAGTTGGAATATCACCACGGGCTTGAAATATATCCTCTCTATCTAAAAAATTATTAGTAAAGAGTACATTTAATCTGTTAGGCAAAGGGCTCGGCATGTCAGAACTAGACCAAGTCCTTTTACCCATAGCTACAACTTGATTATCTGTAAGACTTTTAAAATGTCGCATGTCATCTGGGTTATGGGGCCAGCTTAGTCTATTTTCATAACCCATGCCATTTGTTTTATCTACAGCGAAAACCGCTCCTATCATTCTACGCCTTTTATACGTCTTAAAAATTTAGCTGTGTTTTTTTGAACGTCTTTTTTTACTTTTTCAACGTTAATTTGGAAATCAACAGACACTATGTTTTTTTCATAGTGCGATAATAGTTCTGAAAGTTCTTTTTGGAAAGCTGTTAAATCGGATTTTTTCTTCTTAGACAGATTTACATTCCAGGTTCTTTTATCCTTAAATGTAATGTTTACACTAGCTAGATACTCTACTGGTATAATTCTTACATCTATATCTGATAAAATTTCCGGCCATAACGCTATTACTTCATCAGGCAGTTTGTTTTGATTCACCGGTTTTCTTCTTTGTTGGAGCAAGTTCCTCTGCCAACCTACGGAATGTAGCAGCTTGTTTAGCTAGCTTATCGGCTTGACTTCTATAATGTTTAGCTTGATCTTCTGGTGAAAGATCTTGACTTGGTTCAGCAATAATTACTTCAGCTTCAGATTCTTCAACTTTGGCAATATCTGCTGAAGTTGTTTTTAAATTAGGATCAGGTTTAACAGGCGGTTGAACGCCAATGTCTTCTAATCCAACACCGCGTTGTGCTGCTATAAGTTCATTTAGTTCTGATAGCATAATAGACGTTGTAGTAGTCGGAGTCATTTCAACTTCAGTGGTCTTAACTCTACTTAGAATGTTTGCATTATGTAAATAGGTTAACATAATTTGACCGTCACTAAATCTAGTACGCATAAGCAAATCGCCTAATTCATATGATTCTTGACCGGCGGTGCTTTCTACAACATTCATTAAGTTATTATGATAGGTGTCGTTTAACACATCTGTCGGTATAACTAGAGCGTGGTACGGATCTTCTGGAATAGTTCTAAAGGCTATTACCACTTTGCGTTTAGATGGTGTTAACCTTCCAATGTGTTTGACTTCCGCCATTTTATTATCCTTTGTTAGTGTTATTCATTGAGGTTAAAAAACCACTCAATTTATCGTATGTTGAACCTACAAGCGTAAGTTCTTGAGCCTTAAACGCACCGCGTTGAGTGGCAATTTCTACGATAGCTCGAAGAGCTGCCAGGTCATTAATGGTAAGTTCAGGCTTAGGTGGTTCAGCTGCCGCGGGTGCGGTCTGAGGCTGTGTTTCTTGTGTAACTGTTTGATCTGACATTTATTTCTCCTTATATGGTATGTATGCTTATTTTAGTTACTGTACTTTAAAAGTGGGCAAGCAAGTAGAAAGTAACTTGCTTCCTTAGGTTCTTCAAACCCAATCTTTATTTTGATTTCGAAGCTTTTATTGTCATTAACATTTAATGTTTTAGCAATAAAAAATCTACCAGACAAGTTTATGTTAATCCATTTACGAAGGCTATCTTCTATGTTATAGATTTCATCTAAGTAGATGTATTCCCAACCTTCTGGGGGTGTGTTTACTTCTCTAATGTTTAATACATTGAGTGGGTTTATCAACATAATTTATTTAAAAAGAAAGGGGCCGTAGCCCCTTAAAAGTGAATAAGCACTGTTACTTAAATTCATAGTGAGCATAGCTACCGAACGGTGGCTTAATAGTCTTATCACCGTGAATAATAAACAAGGTGTCGCAGTAATCCTCATCACCCCAGCTATCCCAAGGGTAGCCATCTGTAAACATTACAAAGCGTTTCGGAACAATATCATTGTCTTTCATATATTCCCAATTGGCAACAAAGTCAGTGCCACCGCCGCCCATAAGTTGATAGCTATTGATCTCATCTAAATTATAAGACGTGAAGTCTGCCTCGTTATATACTTTGGTATCAAAACACCAAACCTTAACATTAAACTCTTTGTACTCTTCCATAATGCCGCGGATTTCACTTAGAAAGTCTTTGCCCATTGCATCCGAAATAGAACCGCTCATATCAATGCCTACAGCGATATCAATAGTCTCGTCAAAGTTCATACCAGGTAAAATTGCACCCGTGTGCCAAGCCTTACGACTAGGACGCTGGAATGTATAATCATTCCTAATCACGCTTTGAATGTTTTGACGCAACAGTTCACGCCAATTCATTTTAGGCTCAGTTAGCTCCTTAATCATGCGTTTGATTTCGCCCGGTGTGTTGCCGGCAGCAGCATTGGCAGCTTGAATCATTGCCTCTTTAATTTCGTCGCGGATTTGTTGTTTTTCTTCTTTGCTTAACCGCGGACGCCCCCTATCATCCTTGTCACCATTTTTGCCACCACCCTCTTCCTCGCCTTCTAGGTGTTCATCCAACAGCTCACCTAGTGTATTAATGTCAATCTTTTTAGCTTTTTTGTATAGAATGTCATAAATCTCTTCTGCACCCTTACCGTAATACTGAGTATCATGGAAACAGTTAACAGGGGGCATGTCACCAATCTTGTCACGTACTAGGACGCCGTTGACACAATAGTCGGCGGCAATATTCCAAAGGTTAGCATCACGACCTTCTTTACGCATTAGGTGATCAAATGCACAATGCAGAATTTCGTGAGCAATTACGAATTCAATCTGACGAGGAGTCATGCTCTCAAAAAATTTACGATTGAAATAAAGATTACGGAAGTCAGTTGCCGCAGTAGGGCACCAGTCAGAGGCCTCAACAATTTTCATGCGAGTTGCCATATTGCCAAAGAACGGATGACGTAACAAAAGTCCCACTCGGGCTACAATAATCTTATCTACAATTGGATCTTTACTGGTCATAGTTTGCTCCTTACAATATTTAAATTATACAATTAATTTGTACGCTCGTCAAGGAAAAAATAGGGCGTTTCCGCCCTATTTGGAGTGCTAACTTACTTAACCTGAGCTGCCGAAATGTACTTGCCGTACTTAGAATGGAATTCATCAAAGCAGGAAATACGGTCCGGATCCAACGGAAGTTGGTATTGAGTCAATGCAAGCTTGGTACCCATAATAACCAATTCAGTTTCAAAATTGTCCATAATGAAACGGAAGAAGTTATTAACCATGGAGTCCCAATTTTTTGGCTGCTTCTCATTGGCGTCTTTGAGCTCATAGCACAATGATACAGTCAAAGAGTACATGGCACTGATCTCTTTGGTCTCCATGGTCTTTACCTTACCCGAAAGGATATCTTCGGGCTTAGGCATCTTTCCAGCTACCTTACGGTGAGCCATAAATTTAATTGCCAACCCTTCACCTACCGCACCCGACACAAGATCGGAAAGGGTTTCATTGTCCACATCTTCGTCCGACAACAGGTCAGATACAAAGGTCCAAGAACGGGGAGTGGCAAACGAACGGCTACCACTCTTAGGATCAAAGTCGTAAAGATCCTTCTTGCTAAACTGCAAGTAACCTGCCACATCCTTGTGGATACGGTTGTCAGTAGCCCAAACAAACCAGTCTTCAAAGTCCACTTCTAGTTCAAGGTGCAGAAAACGGTTAGCCAACGGAGCAGGCATACGGTAAGTAACGCCCTTGTCTGCTTCACGGTTACCAGCGGCAACGATGAGAACGTTGTCTGGCAACTTATAAGTACCAACACGGCGATTCAAAACCAACTGATAGGCCGCTGCCTGAACAGCAGGAGCCGCAGAGTTCATTTCGTCCATGAATAAAACAATATGCTTATGTTGGGATGCTGCCTCTTCGTCGGGCAGCTCAATTGGAGGAGCCCAAACCATTTTGCTATTAGTAGCATCAAAATAAGGAATACCCTTAATGTCAGTGGGCTCCCATAGCGACAGACGAACGTCAATCACAGGAGCCTTAAGTTCATCGCCAATCTGCTTAACGATGTCGCTCTTACCAATACCAGGGGGGCCCCACAAGAAAATTGGACGCTTATGCTTTAGAGCCTTGCGAATAGACCGCTTTGCACGAGCAGGTCCTACAGTACGATTTGCGGAAATCTCAGCCATGTTACTCTCCTTAATGTTTCAGTGCCGTGACAATGTCTATTATACACAGATCTAGGAGAACGTCAAATTAGATTGGCAATGTGTTGTTATTTTGCAAATCACGCTGTCTACTTTTTGCCTTGTTAAGCCCATATTGGGCAATGTCTCCAGCAAACAAATGCAGCTCAATTGCTTTTCTTTCCGAATATACAGTGATGGTCATCTTGTCGAGATAATAAGGACAATTGAGAAATTGATCCAAATATACCAAAACATGCGGCTTCAAATCTAAATTTTTTGGAAGTAGGATTTCGTAACCGGCCAAATCCAAATGTTCCGAAAGAACTTTATGTCCAAATTCGCTAAGCCTCAGCCCACCTTTTGGTTTTTTAACTGGATTTAACCAAAGTTTTTTGTAGTCTTTGACTACATAAGACAGTGGATTTACAGTAAGTTCTTTTTTGAATATTTCGGTATAGTACTCTTGCTCAGTCATTTTTTAACAGGTACACCTGAAGTTAATCTATAAACTTCAAAGTCTTTGGTATTTAAAAGACTGTTTAATTTTTTGGCTAGATTATGGGCGTGACCTGGATTACTAAAACTGACTTTTTTGTACTTAGGTGCTGGATGATTGCTAATTGAACTAGCCGTTTTTAGATTAAATGGTTTACCTTTGTAAAATACAGCATAGATACCATCACTTTCTAAGATCTGATTACTCTTAAAGCTATTTTTATCTATGTGTTCTGTAATAACTTTTGGCTTTGGCCTAGACATCTACGTTCCTAATATATACGTATATATTTAGCCAAATTAGCTCCAAGCACCCCCGTCCATAGAAACTTTTATAACTTGTTCTTCTTGTTTAGTTTTGGTAATTAGATCTTCATAATTACCCGCAAGCCTTGTCATCGCTAATGCAAGGCTGTCTCTAACCTGCTTTGCTGTAGCTAGATCTATTCTTATTTCTTTTTGATTACTAGCTTCTGCTGCTCTAACTGTTTTTATAAACTGTTCAAGTGGAGCTACATTAATTTTCTCTTGAGGCATTTATTAGTTCCTGTCGCATTTCAAGCTCTGATTTGAAAGGACCCTTAAAAGGATATCTCTCTACTGTAATTAGCTTAGGACAGAAACTTTTTACCCAGCCCTTATCAAATTTAATAATGTAATATCCTGCACAATACAAGCTCTTACTCTTATCAGATTTGGTAAAGAGTGGAAGATGTTTCTTTACTTGATAAATTGCATTGTAAGGCAAACTTGAACAGGGGTAACCGTAAATCTCATTTGGTTCACTGCTGGTAATTTTAGCATTGCCTTTAACTTCAAAAAAGTCGTTGCCAAAAAACTCTGTGAGTTTTTTCTTAGTGTCAAATGTTTTAGTACCTTCAGAACTACTTAGTACATATTTCTTTTGATCTGTCTGCTTTAATACCCCGTACTTTACACCGTCATCTTCGATGATCCAAAATTTACCTTCTACAACTGGCTTGGCCTTAATGTTCATTTATACCTCGATTGAAATGGTTCAGCATACTGCGTAATTTGTTCGTTAATCTTGTTCAAATCATAGGTTTGACAAAACTTCATTAGCCTAATACCAACTTGACTAACATCTTTAGATGGAATATTAGCAATGGTAGTTTTTATAATTTCTTTAATATTATCAGGTTGATAGGCAAGATCAATTAGTCTACGGTTGCGTTCATAGTCATCAATTACTCTATGCTCATTTCCTTCGTGGTCGATCCAACGTTGAAGCATGAGATTGTTCCACACAAATCCTTTATTGGCTCTATCTTTAAAAGCTTCTTCTAGTTTATTCTTGCGAATTTTTGGAAACGCACTAAAAACATTATCAGTTGAATCTCCACGCATACACTTTTCAAACAAAATCCACTCTGGATTAGGAATATCTTTTTCTTTGTTTGTTTTTTTATCAATTACTAGTTTGTTCTTTTTGTCAAAGATACCTTTGTGAGTAGTGTGAGTTTCCATAACACCGTTGTATTGACTGACGTTAGGAGCAATCAACTGATGAAAGTCGCTGTCGGTTGAGATAATCACGTGGTTATCGTTAGGGTGTGTTTGAATAAAGCCTGCAATAAGATCGTCTGCTTCTAACACGGGGTTGTGTAAAACTGTGCAGTTGGTCTTGTCTGTAATAAACTCTTTGAATTTATCAAATGTTTCCCAGAAAAGTTTATCTTCTTCTTGCTCGCGAGCAGTCATTGCGGCACGAACTTCTGCACGGTTACGTTTGTAAGGTGCATAAAAATCTTTACGCCATGAACGACCTTCAAGGCAGAATACTACGTGATCACCTTTAAAATCTTGCCATGCTTTTTTAATAGAATTGAAAGTGATATGTAGAGCCATTCCAAGCTTAGTATCTGCATCACCTTTAATAACATGTCTAGCTCTAAAAAATGTATTAGCAGTATCGACTAAAATGTAGTTCATTGTGTGTCTCGGGGTAGATTGTTAACGTTAATATACCCGGAATCTCTATTTGTGTCAAGTCCTTCTTCCGCCAAAACATTTCGGCAAAGATCTTTAAACCATTGATCAACTAATTCCTCATCAGTTTCGCCTTTGTATCCGGCAACCCTAAGTTGATCAATGAAGTAATCGTTCCAGTCTAATTCAAAAAATCCATTTCGAGGGTTTTCTAAATTTATATGTGTATCTAAAACGCCTACCCATGGTTTTTTATTTAGAGTTGCTTCTTCTTTTGGATGTAGTTCTTGCGAGGGTTCTTCCACAACTTTTTGAGCTGCTGCCTCTAATGCTAATTTGGTGCGTTCTGCTTCTGCTATACGCTCTTGTGTTTCTGCTATAGCACGTTCCATTTCATCGATACCAAATATCTTTTTTAGTAAATTTTTCATATACCTAAATTTTCTGTTTGTTTACTTTCATCTTTACAGACATGCCAACGTGGTAAAAGCTTCGCTAACATTCTACCTAACCAACCTATGTGTTCACCGCAGTATTGGCAACACCAGCTAGGAAACAATTTCATTAAGTGCCCCACTCGTTTTTAAACAAGGGAACTTGCAGTCTATCTGAATACCGTAAACCATTCTTCATGGCAAGATCTGCAACAGTGCGATTGTTTAAGCTGTACACGCTCTCAACCCCGCCAACCGGCATTAGGTAAATGTGGCCTCTAAAGCCTGCTTTTAAGTATGCACCAATAGCACATTCGGCATCTTTAAAATCTTGCTCTGTAGCAATTACAAATTTTAAGTATGCAGTTCCAAACCATTCATATTCGCAGACAATCTCTGGACGAATAGCGTCTTCCCATGCCTCTCCGCTACAGGGAAGTTTAGCACTGACACTGAATGTAATTTCTCTACCGGGCTTTTTTGCCCATTTAAACAAGTATGATTTAAATTCATCTGACAAACGTTGAGTACCATTAGTTTCAAAAGTAATTTCTTTTAGGCCTTGCATTTTTTCGTGATCCAACAAGTCTGGATAACTGCGTTGCCAGCCTAACAGTGGCTCGCCACCTGTGATAACTAGATGTTCGTCCCGCCATTCTTTAAATGGGAGTATTTGGCAGATGCTCTCCGCAAGACTATCTGTTGTAAGTACCGGTGAAAGGTCTTTGAACCTAGGATCCCAGCTAGCATAAGAATCACAACCGGTATGAACAAGAGGTAAATCTCTATACTGTTTAAACTGTTCAATATCAGCTGCCACCAAGTTTCGTTCATTTGATTTTTCTCCTCTAGGCATGCCAAAGCCATCACAGGTAAAATTGCAGCCAAATACACGAAGGAACACACTGGGGACACCCATGTAGCGACCTTCGCCTTGGATTGAATAAAATAGTTCACTTACTTTTAATTTTGACATTTGTTATTCCTGTAAAAAAGGCTATGCTTTGTAGAAGTATATATTCTACAAATGAACATGTCAAATTTTTTGATGTCAGAATATAGTAATTTTGGGATGGGCACCTAGCTTGTCCCTTAGTTTGTATCTATAGGCAATGTCGAATGGACGTTTGCTAGGTTTTGATGAATAGCGTAACCTATCTTGTTTGGATATTAAATTTGGCACCGTATCAAAACAATCCTTGATAAATTCAAAGCCGGATAATTTTGTATTTTGTTCTATGATCGGGATATCAAAATATTTGTATATATTACATTTAGATTTGTAATCATCATATGAATTAATCTGTTTCACAGTGTTGCCTATAAACGCAAGGTCCTTAGTAAAGCTAAAGAAGAACGGTATTACACTATGAGTAACACATTCTAAGCTATAACGATATAGGGCTAAAATATCATAATCAAATGGAGGTTTCTTAGGCAAGAAAAAGTTACCGCTGAAGATTACAGTACCATCCTGAATAGTGTCTGACATTGAAATGTATGCGGTAATTTGTGGACTAGCACAGTTATATTTTTTTGCAATGTCTTCGAGATCATTTTCTAAAAATGACCAATAATTAAAAAATTTTGTTTTATAACTTATGTTTTGTTGATTAGCAAAAACCTGGAAAGTATCTATATCATGTGTATTATAGATAAGCCCGCTGTTATCTGTGTATAGAAAACTGATACATTGGAAAGGATGTCCACTTAATTTCCACAGATAAGCTAAACTTTGACTATCAACACCACCACTACACATAAGATAATATGGTGATGGATACTTTGCAACAATTTGATCTATTGCAGTTAATCCAGCCTGTTGTAGTGTGTGTTGTGGGACAAAGTTTGGTGTGGTTATTTTTGTATCAGTTTTGGTATCACCTATGTTTAACCATTGCATTAGTTATCCGCAACATTTTTCGTATGTAATACCTGATCCACAATCGCAAAAACAGCCGCATGAATTTTTATCGAAACCAGTGCATCCTGCAAACAATGGTGGATTACCGCAGGCATCTCCACAACATTGGGTACAGATAAATGGAAAAGGTGGTTCACAA
>JACCDO011174572.1_pt1 | contig 14892 bp, 12 predicted proteins | sample 7446101 | NCBI WGS metagenome assembly JACCDO01 (sample SAMN15323440, study PRJNA562643) | freshwater metagenome | isolation source: river surface water | place: USA:Blue River Watershed | collected 2017-08-16
ACTCACCTCGGCATGGGTGTGGATGTCGATGGCGATGAGGTTTTTGTAGTCCATGCTGGCTTTCCTGTGGCGTGGGTTTCGAGGGTAAATCCTGATTAATTAGTTATCAGACATAACCATAATGGAAATAATCGCCTAACGCAAGCCGACAAACCCCAAGGCGTTTTGAGGACCCAACGCACCCTTTGAGACTGACACTTTCTTTGCCACCGATAAAGACCTACTTACTCAGCACATGAAATCCAATCCCGACATTCACTTAGAGATGCAAGGCTGCGTCGCTGTTGTCCGACTGACGCGTCCGACCAAACGCAACGCTTTGAATGATGGACTGATCGCTTCGCTACGCCACATCTTCGAGAACCTCCCCAAAGAAACCCGCGCTGCGGTCGTTGCTGGAGATGGCGACCACTTTTGCGCTGGACTTGACCTGAGCGAACTCAAGGAGCGGGATGCAGGCGAAGGCCTCTACCACTCGCGCTCTTGGCACCTAGCGCTTGACCGCTTGCAGTCAGGCGATGTTCCCGTCATCGCCGCTTTGCACGGCGCGGTAGTGGGCGGCGGCTTAGAGCTGGCCAGCGCTTGTCATATTCGCGTGGCGGACGAGTCCACTTTTTACGCACTGCCAGAAGGCACGCGAGGTATTTTTGTGGGCGGCGGCGGCTCCGTGCGCATACCCCGTTTAATCGGCGTGGCGCGCATGACCGACATGATGCTCACAGGCCGTGTCTACAACGCACAAGACGGTGAACGTATTGGCATAGCGCAATATCTGGTTCCCGCAGGCACTGCTTTTGACAAAGCCATGGAAATCGCCCAACGTGTGGCGACCAACGCACCGCTGACCAATTACGCGCTGATGCACGCCCTGCCCCGCATTGCAGAGCAACCCGCTGACCAAGGTTTTTTCACCGAGGCCATGATGGCTGCCATTGCCCAGTCTGCCCCCGAAGCCAAGCAACGGGTACGCGACTTTTTGGAAGGCAAGGCCGCCAAAGTCGCCAAAACTTCTTAAAAATTAAAAGCTAAACCCATGAGCACTCCCAAATTCAGACCCTTGAAGTTTGGTGTGACCCGCGTGAATATGCGCGAGGGCACCAGCGGCGTGCGCTACATGTTGGCCGACCAACCCCTTGAAGACTTCGCCACCCGCATGACCGACCGCTTGGTGCATTGGGCGACAACCAAACCAGACGCAACTATGCTGGCCAAGCGGGTCAAAAACGCAGACGGCAGTTTGGGCGATTGGCGACACATCAGCTATGCCCAAGCCTGGCAAAGCGCGCGGGCTATTGCCCAAGCCTTGATAGATCGCGGCCTGAGCGCCGAACGTCCCGTGGTCATCCTGTCGGAAAACGATCTTGAACACGCCTTGCTTTCGCTAGGTTGTATGGTCGCTGGCGTGCCGTTTTGTCCAGCCTCTCCCGCTTACTCCACCATCAGCCAAGACTTTGAAAAGCTGCGCCACATCTTGACGACTTTGACACCGGGTTTGGTCTTCGCCGCAGATGCCAAGCACTATGGCAAAGCGATTGAAGCGGCAGTCGGTAAAGACATAGAAGTTGTTCTTCACATTGGCGAGATAACTGGCCGCGCGACCACCACTTTTCAAAACCTGCTTGCCTCATCTGCTACCCCCGCAGTGGATGCCGCGATGCAAGCGACAGGGCCTGACACCATCGCAAAATTCCTGTTCACTTCAGGCTCCACCAAATTACCCAAAGCGGTGGTCAACACCCAACGTATGTGGTGCGCTAACCAACAGCAGATGGCGCAATCGATGCCGGTGCTGGCGCAAACACCTCCTGTCTTGGTCGACTGGTTGCCGTGGAACCACACATTTGGCGGTAACCATAACTTTGGCATGGTGCTCTACCACGGTGGCACGCTCTATATCGACGAAGGCAAGCCCACGCCTGCCCTGATGGGTGAGACTTTGCGCAATTTGCGCGAGATTGCGCCTACGGTGTACTTCAACGTGCCCACAGGTTTTGAAGCGATCGCCATCGCTATGAAAACCGACGACGCTTTGCGTAAAAACCTGCTCAGCCGCGTGCAAATGTTTTTCTATGCGGGCGCGGCCTTGGCGCAACCCATTTGGGACAGCTTGCACGAAAGCCAAGAACGCGAGATCGGCGAGCGCATCGTCATGGGCACAGGTTTAGGCATGACCGAGTCAGGCCCGTTTGCTATTTTCGTTACCAGCCCGTTTGTGAAAGCGGGCGATTTGGGGGTGCCTACTCCGGGCATGGAGCTCAAACTTGTTCCCAACAGCGACAAAATTGAAGTGCGCTACAAAGGACCCAATATCGCCCCTGGCTATTGGCGCGCACCACAAGAGACCGCAGAGGCTTTTGACGAAGAAGGCTTTTTTTGTACTGGTGATGCCGTGCAGTGGATCGACGCAAATGATGTCCACCAAGGCCTCAAATTTGACGGGCGCATTGCCGAGGATTTCAAACTGGCTACGGGCACTTTCGTGAGTGTCGGCCCTTTGCGCGGCAAGATCATTGCCGCCGGCGCGCCCTATGTGCAGGACGCTGTCATCACCGGCTTGAATATGCATGAAGTTGGCGCCATGATTTTCCCGACTGCCGCTGTGCGCGGTTTGAGTGGGCTTGGCGCTGAAGCAACCATGGCAGATGTTTTAACTAGCGCACCTGTGATGGCGCACTTTCAACATGTGCTCAATGGCCTAGCGCAAACTTCTACTGGCAGCGCCACACGCTTAGCGCGAATGGTGTTGCTCAGCGAGCCGCCATCTATCGACAAAGGCGAAGTGACCGATAAGGGCTCGATCAACCAACGTGCGGTGCTCAAACACCGAGACAGTTTGGTGCATGCTTTGCACGCAGGCACTGCGCCTTATATTTTTTCCCCTCAACCTCAAGTTAAACACCACTAGGAGACCATATGAAAAACAACCGCCGTCAATTTATCCAAGCCGCCTTGGCCCCCGCCGCGGCCAGCGCGCTCACCCCTTGGAGTGCATTCGCCCAAAGCGCTTTGCCCCTAGAAGTTGTCAAAATCGTCAACGGCTTTCCCGCTGGGGGCAGTGCGGATGTCACCAGCCGCCGTATCGGTGACAAGATGAGCGGCACCAGTTACACCAAATCTGCTGTAGTAGAAAACAAAACTGGCGCCGCTGGCCGTATTGCGGTGGATACCGTCAAAGCCGCGAACCCAGACGGTGCTACCTTGCTACTCACACCCTATTCCATGATGTCCATTTATCCGCACATCTATAGCAAGTTGAGCTATGACCCATTTAAAGACTTTGTACCTGTGGGCATGGCGTCGATGTTGTCGCACGGATTAGCAGTTGGGCCTATGGTTCCCGCGACAGTCAAAACTGTTAAAGACTATTTGGCATGGGCGAAGGCCAATCCCAACGATGCTAGCTACGGCTCACCAGCAGCAGGATCCACACCCCATTTCTTGGGCGCTTTGTTAGGATTGAATAACAACGTTGATCTCAAACATATTCCTTACCGCGGCTCTGTTCCTGGCATTGCCGACATGATCGGCGGGCAATTGGCTTCTATGTTCACCCCACACGGCGACTTCATAGCGAACCACAAAGCCGGCAAGATTCGCATCATCGCCACATCGGGTCGCACACGTTCTGCCTTCGTGCCAGAGGTGCCTACCTTCATCGAGCAAGGCTTCCCCGATTTGGTGGTTGAGGAATGGTTTGGCTTCTACGCGCCTGCCAAAACACCTGTGTCTGTTGTCACTGCTGCCAACGCCGCGATCAACTTAGCGCTCAAAGACAAGGGTGTGATCGAAGGCCTCGGTTTGTCGGGCATGGTGCCAGTTGGTGGTAGCCCTGAAGACATGGTCCGCGACATGAAAAAACAATTTGACGCGTGGGGTCCGATCGTCAAACGCATTGGATTTAGCGCTGAGTCTTAAATTGGATGCGGCGTTTTTGCAGAGTTTGCTCGGCTATAACGCCCGCCGAGCCTCGCTGGCCATCATCGAGCAATTTCATGTCGATATGGCCAGTTTTGATTTGCGACCTGTCGATTTTTCTGTTCTCTCGTTAATTAGGCATAACCCAGGCACTACCTCGCGCCAGTTGTGCCAAGCGCTCAACATCTTGCCGCCTAATATGGTGGTTTTTTTGAAGAACTTCGAAAAACGCCAATTGATCGACCGCGCGCCCCACCCAACCGATGGACGCGCCATGGGGCTGACCCTGACCGAAAGTGGTGAGGCGCTCATCCGAGAAGCGGAGAAAACAGCCATGGACTCTGGTCTCAAAGCCTCATCCGCCCTCACCGAGAGCGAGCGTCAAACTTTGGCGCGCTTGCTGCAGAAGATTTACCTGTGAGTACACTGACAACCTTTTTTGCCTGACTATCAAAAGGACGTCACATGAACACCACACCCTCCGGCTTGCAATTCACCGACTCCGTCGTAGGTGATGGCGACGAAGCTGCATCTGGCCAATTTGTCACTGTTCATTACACCGGCTGGCTCTATGAAGACGGCGAACAGGGTGCCAAGTTTGACTCCAGCCGCGACCGCAACGACCCTTTTGAGTTTTCGCTAGGCGCAGGCATGGTGATCAAGGGTTGGGACGAAGGTGTTCTAGGTATGAAGATTGGCGGACAACGCACGCTCATCATTCCTCCCGAACTCGGTTACGGTGCGCGCGGTGCGGGTGGCGTGATTCCCCCCAATGCCACTTTGAAGTTTGATGTCGAGTTGATCGCCGTCGAATAAGTTCTTTTGCATTACAAAAAAGGGGCTTCAGAGCCCCTTTTTGCTTCTCTTTGGTCGTTTTTTGGCTTTTCCCCTCTTGAACTTAAGGTTTTAGCCCTCAAATCTTTGGCAACCTTAGCAGTCCCCCAGATTACCTGTTTAAAGACTATGTCCGACCCACAATCTCATAACGATCCTTCGTACTCGCAAGGTCATGCCCAACCTAGCGACCCTGCCCACCCAACTGGCAGTTCCAATTCTGCGCACGCAGGTGCACAGCCAACAGGCACCCCACCGCCTGAGAGCTCTGAGCCTCTTGACCCCTTAGCAGCCGCTCAAGCTGAGGTTGCCATTCTTCAAGCCAAAGTCGCTGAATTGCAAGACCAATTTGTCCGTGGCCAGGCCGAGGTGCAAAACGCCCGCCGACGCGCGGATGAAGAAGTGTCCAAAGCCCGCAAGTTCGCACTCGAGTCCTTCGCCGACAGTCTGCTTCCTGTGCTCGACAGCTTAGAAGCTGGCCTTGCTATACAAAGCGCAACGCCAGAGCAAATTCGCGAAGGTGCTGAAGCGACGCTGCGCCAACTCAAAAGCGCCATGGAGCGCAATAAGATCATCGCGATTGACCCTGCTACCGGTACCAAGTTTGACCCTGCCCAACACCAAGCTATCAGCGTCATGCCAGTGGAACAAGAACCCAACACCGTGGTGACGGTTTTGCAAAAAGGCTATTTGATCGCCGAGCGTGTTTTGCGCCCTGCACTTGTGACTGTTTCGGCTCCTAAATAAATGGACCGCCTCAATAACGCGCAATCGCTGACTTAAATCAGCAATTACCAGACGCAAAGACTTGAAATCGGAAAAGTTATCCACAACTATTCCTCATCTGAATTGTTAGAAATTACCGGAGAAAAAAATGGGAAAAATTATCGGCATTGACTTAGGCACCACCAACTCGTGTGTGGCCATCATGGAAGGCAACTCCACCAAAGTAATCGAGAACGCCGAAGGCGCGCGCACCACTCCTTCCATCATTGCTTACCAAGAAGACGGTGAAATTTTGGTCGGTGCATCGGCCAAACGCCAAGCCGTTACCAACCCACGTAATACCTTGTTCGCTGTCAAGCGCTTGATCGGTCGCAAATTCGCCGAAAAAGAAGTGCAAAAAGACATCGACCTGATGCCCTACACCATCGCCAAAGCCGACAACGGCGACGCATGGGTAGAAGTGCGCGGCAACAAATTAGCACCTCCACAAATCAGCGCTGAAATTCTGCGCAAGATGAAAAAGACAGCTGAAGACTACCTCGGCGAAGAAGTCACCGAAGCCGTCATTACCGTTCCCGCCTATTTCAACGATGCACAACGCCAAGCCACCAAAGATGCTGGCCGCATTGCCGGTTTGGATGTGAAACGCATCATCAATGAACCCACAGCAGCTGCTTTGGCTTTCGGTTTGGACAAAACCGAAAAAGGCGATCGCAAAATTGCGGTGTATGACTTGGGTGGCGGTACCTTTGACGTGTCCATCATCGAAATTGCCGACGTCGATGGCGAAAAGCAATTTGAAGTTTTGTCGACCAACGGCGACACCTTCTTGGGCGGTGAAGACTTTGACCAACGCATCATCGACTTCATCATTGCCGAGTTCAAGAAAGAAAGTGGCGTTGATTTGTCCAAAGACGTATTGGCTCTGCAGCGTTTGAAAGAAGCCGCTGAAAAAGCCAAGATTGAATTGTCCAGCTCTGCCGGCACCGACATCAACTTGCCCTACATCACAGCCGATGCCACAGGTCCTAAACACCTGAACATCAAGCTCAGCCGCGCCAAGCTGGAAAGCCTGGTCGACGAGCTGATCGAGCGCACCATTGCCCCTTGCCGCATGGCCATCAAAGATGCTGGTGTCAGCGTGTCTGACATTGACGACATCATTTTGGTTGGCGGTATGTCTCGCATGCCGAAAGTGCAAGAAAAGGTCAAAGAGTTCTTCGGCAAAGAGCCCCGCAAAGACGTGAACCCTGATGAAGCTGTCGCCGTGGGCGCCGCCATTCAAGGTCAGGTTTTGTCGGGCGATCGCAAAGACGTGTTGCTCTTGGACGTGACTCCCTTGTCTTTGGGCATTGAAACATTGGGCGGTGTGATGACCAAAATGATCACCAAAAACACCACCATTCCGACCAAGTTTGCACAGACCTTCTCCACGGCAGACGACAACCAACCCGCGGTCACCATCAAGGTTTACCAAGGCGAGCGCGAGATGGCCACTGGCAACAAGTTGCTGGGTGAGTTCAACCTCGAGGGCATTCCACCTGCAGCGCGTGGCACGCCTCAAATTGAAGTGTCCTTCGACATCGACGCCAACGGCATCTTGCACGTTGGCGCCAAAGACAAAGGCACTGGTAAAGAAAACAAGATCACCATCAAGGCCAACTCTGGTTTGTCTGAAGAAGAAATTCAACAGATGGTGAAAGACGCCGAGTTGAATGCCGCAGATGACAAGAAAAAACTCGAAATCGTTCAAGCCAAAAACTCAGGCGAAGCCACTGTGCACAGCGTGAAGAAGAGCCTGACCGAATACGGCGACAAGATTGAAGGCGACGAGAAAACAAAAATCGAAGCCGCCGTGAAGGAATTGGAAGAAGCTTTAAAAGGCGAAGACAAAGAAGCCATCGAAGCCAAGACCGAAACCCTCATGACGGTCAGCCAAAAGCTGGGCGAAAAAATGTATGCCGACATGCAAGCCAAAGAGGCGGCTGCCGGTGGCGCTGCAGGCGGCCCGGGTCCCGATGCAAAACCAGCAGACGACAATGTGGTCGATGCAGAAGTGAAAGAAGTTAAAAAAGGCTAAGCCTTTTATCGAAGGGCTTTAGCCCAAGCCGCCGCGTCAGCGTATTCCTCAGGAAATCGCTTTCGCGGCGTTCTTGTTCAAACAGTAGCAAAACACGATGGCAAAAAGAGACTTTTACGAAGTATTGGGTGTCGCCAAGAACGCCTCTGACGAAGAGATCAAAAAGGCGTATCGCAAATTGGCGATGAAGTACCACCCCGATCGCCATCAAGGCGACGATGCCAAAGACGCAGAGGTCAAATTCAAAGAGGTCAAAGAAGCCTACGAGATGTTGTCTGACGCACAAAAACGTGCCGCTTACGATCAATACGGTCACGCAGGGGTTGATCCCAACATGCGCGGTCCAGGTGGCGGTGCAGAAGGCTTTGGCGGTTTCGGTGAAGCCTTTGGCGATATTTTCGGCGACATCTTTGGCCAACAACGCGGCGGCCGCGGTGGCCGTCAGGTGTTCCGCGGGGGCGATCTCAGCTACGCCATGGAAGTGACTTTGGAAGAAGCCGCTGCTGGCAAAGAGGCGCAGATTCGAATTCCCGGTTGGGAAGAATGCGATCCTTGTGATGGTTCCGGTGCCAAAAAAGGGACCAGTGCCAAAACTTGCGGCACCTGCCAAGGTTCGGGCACCGTGCAAATGCGCCAAGGCTTTTTCAGCGTGCAGCAAACCTGCCCGCACTGCCGCGGCTCTGGAAAAATTATCTCTGACCCCTGCCCTTCATGCAGTGGCCAAGGCAAACTCAAAAAACAAAAAACACTCGAAGTCAAAATCCCTGCGGGCATTGACGATGGCATGCGCATTCGCAGCACTGGAAATGGTGAGCCAGGCACCAATGGCGGCCCGCCTGGCGACTTGTACATTGAGATTCGTCTCAAGAAACACGAAATCTTCGAGCGCGATGGCGATGATCTGCATTGCTCGGTGCCCATCAGTTTCAGCAAAGCCGCCCTGGGCGGTGAAATTGATGTGCCCACACTCAATGGCAAAGCGGCCATCGACATTCCTGAAGGCACCCAAACCGGCAAGCAATTCCGCTTGCGCGGCAAAGGCATCAAGGGTGTTCGCGCCAGTTACCCTGGCGACTTGTACTGTCACATCACAGTAGAGACACCGGTCAAACTGACTGAGCATCAGCGCAAGCTGCTCAAGGAATTTGACGAGTCTTTGCAAAAAGGTGGCGCCAAGCACATGCCCACGGGTAACAGTTGGACTGACAAGCTCAAAGGTTTATTTGGCGCTTAAAAAGCATAGGGATGCATAACGTCACCTAAGATTGCATCAGCTTGCACAGTGGCGTATGTGCTTGACGTTCAAATTAAAGCGTTGACTTGATCCAAGTCAATTCCATGTTGGGCCATCGGCCTAACATGGACGTATGACTCTCAACATTCGATTCCTAGGCGGTGCAGACACTGTCACCGGTTCCAAATACTGCGTTGAGTTCGACGGTAAAAAACTGTTGGTCGATTGCGGTTTATTTCAGGGCTACAAGCAACTGCGCCTGCGCAATTGGGACCCTTGCCCTACCCCACCCAAAGATGTTGATGCAGTCGTCCTAACGCATGCGCATTTGGACCACAGCGGCTACTTGCCATTGTTAGCACGGAATGGCTTTGAAGGTAAAGTTCACAGCACATCGGGTACGCGAGATTTGTGTGCCATCTTGTTGCCAGACAGTGGTCACATTCAAGAAGAAGATGCCTACTTTGCCAACAAGCATGGGTACTCCAAACACAGCCCTGCTTTGCCGCTTTACACACAGCAAGATGCCAAGTTTTGTTTGCAGCAATTTCATGTTGAAAAACTCAACACTTGGTTTCAACCCTTGCAGGGATGGAAGGCGAAATTCAGTAGCGCTGGGCACATCCTAGGTGCCGCCAGTTTGTTGTTGGAAGTGGGCGGCAGACGGATCCTTTTTTCGGGTGACTTAGGCCGTCCCGACGACAGCTTGATGAATCCGCCAGATGCACCGCCGCAAGCCGATACCGTGCTCATTGAATCTACTTACGGCAACCGCAGCCACCCCACAGAGAATGTCAATGCAGAGCTAGGCGAAGCATTGAGGCGAGTCTCCGCAAGAGGGGGTGTGGCCGTGGTACCTGTGTTTGCAGTCGGCCGCGCACAAGCCATTTTGCACAGCATTGCCCAACTCAAAGCCCAGGGCGCTATTCCACACGGCTTGCCCATCTTTTTGGACAGCCCTATGGCTGTTCATACCACGGCCTTGTTTAAGCGTCACATGGGTGAGCACCGTTTGAATGAGAAAGAAGTGCAAGCCATGGACCAAGTAGCCACCATGATTGAAACGCCCGAACAATCTAAAGCTTTGGTCAAAAGACATGGCCCCATGGTGATCTTGTCAGCCAGCGGCATGGCCACGGGCGGGCGTGTCTTGCACCATCTGGCAAATCACGTGGGCCATCATCGCAACATGGTCATCCTGACAGGTTATCAATCGCCAGGCACGCGGGGTGCCAGTTTGGCCAGTGGCGCGCCCACCATTCGACTGCATGGCAAGGATCTGCCTGTGGCTGCTGAAATTGTTCAATTGAGTTCTGCCTCAGCGCATGCGGATGGCCATCAGCTGTTGGCTTGGTTGAAAAAGATGCCGCAAGCACCTGACCAAGTTTATGTCGTGCATGGCGAACGAGAAGCATCGGACGCCCTTCGGCAAAGGATTGAGAGAGAACTCAAAATGCGCGCAATTGTCCCTGAACACGCATCGGTTTGGCCAGGTTAAGGGTTTGAAGCGATAAACTTCAGCCCATGACATCCAAAGCCCAAAGATCTCAAAACTCTCACATCAAGCCATGGCATCCTGCTTGGATCGCCTTGCTGGGCAGCCTCTGGCTTGCCAGCGCTAGCAATTACGCCCTGTGGGAAGAAATTCATCAATTACCTGAAGTCAATGGCCTGCGGGGACTGGCTTTCACAGTTGGTTTTGGCATCATCATTACTGCCGCTTTGACCACCCTTCTGAGTTTTTTAAACTGGGGAAAGTTACTGAAGCCGGTGTTAACCGTTTTCTTTTTCAGTGCAGCCAGTGGCGCTTACTTCATGATGAGTTATGGCATCGTGATTGACAGCACCATGATCACCAATGTGATCCAAACAGACACCAAAGAAGCTTTGGACTTGCTGAATTGGCGCATGCTCATTAGCTTCGGAATTTTGGGCGTCTTGCCCAGTTGGGTGCTTTGGAAAACGCCCGTCAAATCGCTCAGGTGGGGTCAGCAAGTCATTGGCAACATCATCATGGCCGTTGTCTCGATGGCCGTCCTTGTAGGCGCCTTGCTGGCCGTTTTTCAAGACTTCTCTTCCATCATGCGCAACCACACCCAATTGCGCTACCTGATCAACCCACTTAACAGCTATTACGCCATCGGCATGGTGGCTGCCAAGCCCTTCCAACGCGACAACAAAACTTTGTTGCCTTTGGGTCAAGATGCCAAGTTGGCAGCAGCCAAACCCAACGACAAACCACCCATGCTGTTGCTGGTTTTGGGTGAAACCGCACGCATGGGTAATTTTGGTGTGAATGGCTACGACCGCAACACCACGCCAGAGTTGGCCAAAGAAAATATTGTCAGTCTGCGAGGCGTCATGTCGTGCGGCACCAGCACTGCTACATCTGTGCCCTGTATGTTTTCGCATCTTGGCAAGGAAGCATTTGAATCGCGTAAAAACAATTACGAAAGCCTCATCGATGTGTTCAGTCACGCAGGCTTGGCGGTGCTCTGGATTGACAATCAATCGGGCTGCAAGGGTGTTTGCGAGCGCGTTCCACAGGTACTGACCAAAGAACTCAAGCACCCCACTTTGTGCAGAGGGGGTGAATGTTTTGACGAGATCATGCTGGATCAATTGGACGAACGCATTCAAGCTTTGCCCGCAGAGCGCCGTGCGAAAGGGGTGGTCATTGTGATGCACCAGATGGGCAGTCATGGCCCCGCTTACTACAAACGCGTCCCTGACAAATTCAAGCAATTTCAACCCGAGTGCAAAAGCAATGCTTTACAAGAGTGCACGCGCGAGCAAGTTGTCAATTCGTTTGACAACACCATTCTCTACACCGATCACTTCCTAGGACAGGCCATTCAATGGCTGAAAAAATCAGACAACACCCATGCAACGGCCATGCTTTATGTGTCAGACCACGGTGAATCGTTGGGTGAGAACAATATTTATTTGCACGGTTTGCCTTACCGCGTCGCACCCGATGTACAAAAGCGAGTACCTTGGATCAGTTGGTGGTCAGCCAACTTTGAAAAGCAGACTGGCATACAAAGCGCTTGCTTGAAGAAAAAAGTCAACACGCCTTTGACACACGACAACTATTTTCATTCGGCTCTGGGCCTGATGGGCATCAGTACCGAGGTGTACCAAGCCCAACTGGATGTCCACGCCGATTGCCGCAACAAATCTTAAGCACCCGTTTTAAAGGAATCGGTCTAACAACTTGCGTGAGAAGCGGTCCATTTTTGCCAAGTCTCTAATAAGGAATTGGACGCCGTGGCCATCGGTCACCAACAAAACAGTTCCAGATAGTCGGCGTATATCCTCTTCACCCTTGAGGAGCAAGGAAGTACGACCACGGTCAGTTTCGATGTCCCATGTGCTGGGGGTGACAAAATTGCTCACACCATACAGCTTCAGAATTTGCGGCATGAACTCGCGCTGGATCATGGCTTTTTGAATATTGCTGCGCGCGTTCTCAGAAACCTCATTCAAGTTCGGAATCCAAAGTAGCTCTTTGCCATCGATGTCGACCAAGGCAATGCCCTCATCGGCTGCCGTGACTGGGAAAGACCGAACAGCCAAAACATGATCGTGACGAACACCGTCAGCAGACACATAGAACCATCGACCCGATGGGCTTTGATCAAATTGAATGTTCAAAAGAGAGGGACTCATGCTGTCACCGTTTCTCTTAAGACAGCGCCTTCAGATTCAGCCTGTCTTTGTTGCGCTTCGTACAAGCGCCAGTAAGCGCCCTTGCTTTCAATCAGAACGTCATGCGTACCCTCTTCCACAATCAACCCTTTGTCCATGACCACCAAACGATCTGCTTTGCGCAAAGTCGACAAGCGGTGCGCAATGGCAATGGTGGTTCGACCACGGACCAAATTGTCCAAGGCGTTTTGAATTTCTTTTTCGGTTTCGGTGTCCACCGCTGATGTGGCTTCGTCCAAAATCAAAATTCTGGGGTTGATGAGCAACGCACGGGCGATGGAAATACGTTGACGCTCACCGCCTGACAAGCCTTGACCCCGCTCACCCACCAAGGAGTCATAGCCTTGCGGCATGCGCAAAATAAATTCATGCGCATGTGCTGCGCGCGCTGCAGCCACAATTTGTTCACGGCTTGCGTCGGGCATGCCATAGGCAATGTTGTCTGCAATGGTGCCAAAGAACAAGAAGGGTTCTTGCAAAACCAAACCGATGTGCCTGCGATAGTCGGCCACCTTCAATTGTTTGATGTCTACCCCGTCGAGCGCAATGCTGCCTTCTGACAAATCATAAAAGCGGCACATCAAGTTGACCAAGGTACTTTTGCCTGAACCGCTGTGGCCCACCAAGCCAATCATTTCGCCAGGTTGAATGTCTAAATTCAATTGCTTGATCACAGCCCGATTGCCATAACGGAAGCCGGCATTCGTGAGCGTGATTCTGCCTTCTACTTTGGGCAAGGCCACAGGGTTGACGGGCTCAGGCACACTGGAGACATGGTCCAGAATTTCAAAAATTCGCTTCGCACCTGAAGCCGCTTTTTGAGTGGTCGAAACGATACGACTCATGGAATCTAAACGCGTGTAAAAACGACCGATGTAGGCCAAGAATGCGGTCAACACACCAACCGTAATTTGATCTTTTGACACCAACCAAATACCAAACGCCCAGACCACCAGCAAACCAATTTCTGTCATCAAAGTGACGGTGGGCGAGAACACTGACCAGACCCTGTTCAATCGATCGTTGACTGCCAAGTTGTGTTTGTTGGCATCAATGAAGCGCTGTGCTTCACGGTCTTCTTGTGCAAAGGCTTTGACCACACGAATGCCAGGAATGGTGTCAGCCAATACATTGGTCACTTCGGACCAAACACGGTCAATTTTTTCAAAGCCTGTGCGCAGCCTTTCGCGAACCACATGAATCAACCAACCAATGAATGGCAGAGGCAATAAAGTCACGATGGCCAAAGTTGGATTGATAGAGAACAGGATGATGGCGGTCATCATGATCATCAAAACATCTGTGGCGAAGTCCAGTAAATGGAGTGACAAAAACACATTGATGCGATCTGTCTCACTGCCAATTCGGGCAATCAAGTCACCTGTTCGCCGACCCCCAAAATACTCCAAAGACAGCTTCAATAAATGTTGGTAAGTGGTGGTTCTCAGGTCGGCACCAATTCGCTCGGATACGAGCGCCAAGATGTATGTCTTGATCCAACCCAAGCCCCAAGCGACCAGCGCGGAAGCAAAGAGACCTAACAGGTACCAAGACACCACCATCGGATCGATGCTTTTACCGTTCTGATACGGAATGAGCACATCGTCCATCAAGGGCATGGTGAGATAGGGTGGAACCAGGGTGGCCGCTGTGGATGCCAAGGTCAAAACAAAACCCAACAAGAGTTGCCACTGGTAAGGACGGGCAAATCGCCAGAGCTTGAACAGGGTCCAAGTTGAGGGAGGTGCCTGTTCTTTTTCTAAGCAAACCGAACATTCTTCATCCGAAGCGTCCACCACATTTTGGCAAACAGGGCACAAGACATGGCGCATTTGGGCGACGCCAGGCTCAACCCAATCAGCGCCTGTCTGATCGGGCACCGCCAAAGCTTGCCCCATGAAGGAGGCTGTAGAACTGGTCTGTTGCTGGTTTTCAAACCGCAATTTCCATCGAAGAACGGCGGCTTCAAGACCTAAGGTATAGCGCCAAGCGGCCAATCGGACGCCCGGCTGGTTCAGTGCAAGGGTGCCCACACCAGCGTGGTCGACAACCCGAAGGCTTAAATCTGGGCTCAAAGGCCAAGAATTCCAACTTTTTTGAGCTTCATTTGTTGAGAAGACCCTTTGATCAGTCAAAATAACAAGGTTTTTTTTGAAGCTTAATTCTTCATTCAGGTCAACCTCTAGCCAGGCTAGGACGTTTTCACCAAGGTGAACTTGAGACAACACGCCCTCCTGCCAGAAAATAGGCAATCCCAGAAAATCAATGGGAGGATGGGTTTTGGCGTTCATAAGAATTCAAACAGCAAGAGTCAACTAGTGTTGGCGGCAAACAAAAACAGCAAAAGAAGCGGCCAGGACACAGCCCATGCACCTTGTTTATCAGACGATCA
>JACCDO010375406.1_pt1 | contig 14887 bp, 14 predicted proteins | sample 7446101 | NCBI WGS metagenome assembly JACCDO01 (sample SAMN15323440, study PRJNA562643) | freshwater metagenome | isolation source: river surface water | place: USA:Blue River Watershed | collected 2017-08-16
AAGAAAAAGAAGAAAAAAACTTAGATACTAGTAAAAAGATACCAACAAAAAGAAAAGTTAAAAAAACAATTATTATTGATGAAGATTAAATTATTAAGGGAATAAAAAGGGAATAAGAAAATGAAAATACAAGATGATATTACGATGTAAAAATAATAAAAAATAATATTATCTTAATTGTAAAATTATTACTTAAACAGAAAATAAATATATAAGATATATATTAAAACATATAAATGAGTTATTATATATTACCAAAAATACATACAAAAATAAAATTTGAACCGAAAATAGAATTAAAAAATATTAATCCAATAATTTCTTTTTCTGTAATAAAATATTTAGATGAAGTAAATATTCAGTTAAATAAAATAAAATTACAGGTTGATTGTGATCATGATAATTTGTTATCTCTTGTAAATCCATATGAATATATTATTAATAAAGTTCCTGGTTGTAAATATTCTGTTAGTAAGTTAAAAACTGAAAGTAATATTTTTTATAACTTCATGGAAATATCTAATATACTTAATTTATTTGATATATATGAAGATCAGAATATAAAGTGCCTTATTTTCAGTAAAAATTATAATTCTATTGTAGATTATATTGATTTAATAAGAGAAGACAAAGAAGATGTAAAAATAATAAAACGAGAGTTCAAATATGAAATTGATAATAGAGAATTGATGAGCATGGTCGATTTTTCTTTTTATGATGTAAATATTGACTATAATAATATAAATTTATACACAATAACATTACTTAAAATAATATGTAATATAGTATTAACATTGAAAAAAAACGGTTCAACCATTATTAAGATTGGGGATGTATTTTATAAACCAATTGTTGACATATTGTATATATTATGTAATTTATATGAAAAAGTATATATTATAAAACCAAATACTATAAATAATTTATCATCTGAAAAATATCTTGTTTGTAAAAAATACATAGATAATATGTCAAATAATAATTATTTATTTCAAAATATCGAGAAAATGATAAATTTTTATAATGTTATTGAAAATATACAAAAAAATGATGTCATTACTAATGGTTCTAATTATGGAAACATTAATATTACATCACTTATTAATAATGAACATCAATATTATTTTATAAATAAATTAGAAGAATTTAACATTATTACTGGACAGCAACAAATAGAATGTTATGACAATATTATCAATATATACAAGTGTAGAAATCGTGATGAAAAAATGGAAAATTTAAAGAAAAATAATATACAAAAATGTATACAATGGTGTGAAAAATATAAAATCCCTTGTAATAAATTTCCCGAATTATTTAATATATTTTTACCACAAAATAAAAAAGATATTAATAAAAATACAAATGTAATTATGAATTCAAATTCAAATTCAAACATAGAAGATATTATTATTGATAATGAAAGTATCATTGACACCTTAATAGACGAAAAATCGGAAATTATAATTAATGATAACATTGATATTGAACCAATTGTATGTTTAGATGAAAATATTACAGACACTGATATTTGTATTAGTTATGACCAATTTTATTGTGAGAGTTGTGAGGAAAGAAGTGCAACATCTAACGATGATTAGTAATTATTTCTGAACCAAGACGATTTCTATTACTAGCAAAAGGTGGTTGTGTTGGTGATGCCTTTCCAGTTGCTGATTGAGAGAAACAACTCTTATGATTTTGGAAATGAATTAAGTTCTGTGGTTTACAAGTTTCTGCCTTAAATTTATAAAGGAATGGCGCAATTGGAACACTTCCTGGGTTTGTAGAGTTGAACCCAACACCCTCTTTTTGTGCTGCCTTATATCCAGCAGCATTAGTACTAATAGTATCAACATTAAGTTTTAATATTCTTGTGCTTGATGATACAGCACCTTGTGTAGCGTATTGATAGTTATTTGGTTTATAAACAACTAATTTACAACCATATGGAGATGAAGGACCAGATGCAGGCATACCAGTGTAAGGATTAGATAAAAACGCATTATATAATTCAATTGCTTGACTTCTTGGAGGTTCTGGTTGATTTAAAATATAGTTCAAATACTTTTCTAATGTATTTATTTTTTGCAATTTGATTTGAACCAAAAATTGTTCATCTGTATATCCAGCGTTTATCAATATTTGTGCCATAGCATAAATAAGTGATTCTTCACTAGCGCGTTCTAATTCAGCGTTTGGTTGACAATTTGCGACATATAAATTAGTTGTTGCCAATGGACTACCTGGTTTTGCTGCCATAATTTTGTCAGTTGTTATGTAAGGATTATTTTCCATTGTTGCGTTATAATAATCATAATCAACAGCAGATTTGAAATTAAATATTTTTTGTTGATATGTTTGACATCTGTTTTGCAAGTATTGTGTTGTTGTTGTATAGTAATTCTTTTTTAAAATAGTGCTTGCTGGCAATGTTCTTCTAATTGCCTTTCTTTGTTGATTACAACACAATGGCGCTGTTGTAGTATTTCTCTCAGGATTTTCTGTTAAGTTAGTCAAATTTGGTTTATAATCAACAACAAACCCTATGCCATTACATGTTTGACAATCTTTATCCATTTGAGTAGTCTGATTAATTTCATCAGTTGGATTAAGTTTTACTGTAGTACTACTTGGAGCATCAATCATTTGAGTAGTAAGACCTCGACCTCCAGCACCACCACCGAGAGAAGCACCCATAGAAGATTTCACTGATCTGTTTAAATTTGCGTTAATACGGGATATTTCTAATTCGTTTTGAGGATTTGAAATTAATTGTGTAGGAATAACTATACCTTTTCTATAATGTTTTATTGGACGAGGAAGACCGAAACCAGTTTGAAATACATTACCACTATCATTATTAGTTAGTGGTCTTATATTAGTTGAAGTAACACCAGTTGGAGTACTAAAGACACCAGTACCTTTCCATGGAATATATGGAATATTTTGGTATGTGCTAAGATGGTTGTAACCACCTGCTGGCATACTTCTCATATTTGTTGGATAAAAAGCAGTAGACATTTATATATTATTATTAAAGAAAATAAAAAGTATATTATATATAAATGTTCAAAAAGTTAATTAATTTTTTAATAATATTTTTCATAATTTTAATGGGTTTACAAATATTTTTAGCCAACTTTGGAGGTAATTTGGTCGAAGGTTTAGAAAATAATAGTACAAATCCTGCTACAAATACTTCTGGTAATTCATCACAATACCAAAATTATAATGATGACGATCCTTTAATTCTCTCGAAAAAAAATGCTGCGAACATTGATTTCTTGAAAGGTCGTGTTGATGAAGTATTGGGATTGAAAAATCAAGTAAATGATATTAGTCTAAATGTTTCTAGTTTAGAAACACAAGTTAATACCATATTAGAACAACAAGCAGAATATAGTAAAAATGTAAATGGTGGGCAACCTATTGAAGTTACTGGAACTGAAGAAACTGAAATTGTTGAAACAAACAATGAAGATGTTACAGAAGGTTTTATAAATATGAACCCAAAACAGAAGTTGCTGGATTATTCATCTTACTAATAAAATATAATAACACAAAATAAGCAATAAATTTATAGTAAATGATTAAATTATTTTATATTTATATAATTTAAGTATAAATGTCAAATATATTTCAAGAAGTTTTAACCGATGTAAAAGGGGTTGAAGAGAGAATGTTGGGACCGACATATCCTTATTATAAAAATATTAAGACCCCAACAGAGATCGGTATGTCTACAAAGGGTTCTCTCTCAGCAACTGCTAAGGATGTTGATGGTTTAATAAATTATGTAGAACTACTTGTTTCTGGAGGAGGAAAAGCGTCGTCGACTGGTCGCCCTTTAGGAAATAAATTTTTCTTGAAAACTGGCGCAAAATGTACTGATAAAGAAACTAATCAAGAAGTTGACAGATATATATATGTCAATAATGTTCCTACTGGTAATATTCCTTTTATTAGTAGTGGTATGGGTGTTAATTTTAAAGAATTCAAGGGATTGATACCAGGAACTATGAGTGATTTGAATGTTATTAATCCATTTGCTATTATGCAGAGTTTTCTCTCTGGATCCAATCCAGAATGTCAACAAGTAACAATGGAAACAATTGACATTAATAATAATCGTTCAAGTGAAACAAATTATATGACAACAATTGATATACAAAATATGGATCCTTGTATTTTTCCAAATAAGAAAAATCCAGTTACCAATCAGAAATGTAGAGAGACATTTCAAAATTATAGTGATGAAAGATATGAAGAAAATGAAATTAGTGAATTGCCAGAAGATTTTCTCTCGCAATTCTATTTTGCTTCCTTAGCTGGATTGGGAATTTATTTATTATATAAAGTTGCAAATAAACATAAATAAATATTATTGAAATACATATGCTTAAAGACGATGAAAGTATTTAATATAATAAAAAATCGAAGTTATGGAAATATACGACTATTTTAGAACTAAATATTATTTATGTAGTGCTACGAAAATTAAAGAAAAAGAAACTGATAAAGATTTTGTAATAAAGTACAATTGTAAAATATTCAGAAATATTGACGACGCAAATAATAAGAAAAACGAATTAGATAATAAAAATAATAACAATAATATTGTTGATAGCAAAGAATATTTTTTGACAAAAACATATGGACCATTATTCAATAGAAAAATACAAGTTCAAAAGCAATACAATAAAATTAAAAACGAAAACTAAAAAATTTATAAATCCATTTTTACAATTTATCTCATTTCATAAATTGTAAAATGTAGAATTTCAAATTATAAAAAATAATAAAAAATGTAACCAAAAATACGTGTAATTAACAAAAAGACTTAAGAATAGAATAGATACGTCACATATTAAACAAACATCATTGTTTGTCTAAAATCTGTATTTATCATAGAGCCACTGTGCGTCTTTTTCTTTTATATATTGATATGAATTACCAAAATCATCTTTTATAACTATTGCGTCACGATCTGCTGTAACAAATAAATAAGTATTTTTTTCTAAATTCAAGTATGTGTATATCCAATCAGGTGGAAGATTAACCAACCGTGGACTTAAATATACCAATTCTCCGTAACTTAACATGTCACTACTATAATTTTGCATAACATATATTTTATATGGATATGGACAAACCAATAAATAAATAAATGAAGTAGGATACCATATCCAAGTAGTTATACGTTCAATAGTACTTGTTTCTTGATAAGGATCAGTACCAGTAGTATTTACAATTGCTAAATTTTGAAAAGTTACTGAAATATTTGTGTTATTTTTAAAAGGAAAATATTTAAAATTGGGATACTCTTCTGTTGGTTCTATAAAATTTAATGCTATTGCATTATCCATAAGGAATACTCTGTATGTATTAAGAAATATATTGTCATCATTTATAATTAAATCATCTGGCATTTGGGTAGATAATTGATTTTTTATAAAATAACTAATATATACATAACTTGTTGTTTCTGTTTCATCTGTAAAATATACTAACTCTAATAATGGTGTGTTACCCATAGATTGTCCAAACGTATTAGCAACAATTAAATCTTCATTATATTGACAACTTAGTGAATACATTTCTTGTACTTGTTGTAAATCTTTAAATGGTATTAGTTCTGGTGGAAATGTTGTTGTACATGTATTAGTACTTGATTTAGAATTTGTAACAAAATTATAGATTGAATTATTCATATTAGAATTTCCATATAAAACTTGTATAAGTTTTTGATTTTGTTCAGTTGAATAGTATGTGTCTGGATTTTTTATACCTCTAAAGTATTTGAATTTTGTATAATTACAATTATACCTTTTCATTTATGTTTTATTTATATATATATATAATAACTTAAAAACATATTATATATAAAAATATAATGTCAGAAAACAATAATATTTTTGTTAGGATTCCAGATCGTGATATTACTCTTCCAAAAAATGAACCAGAAAGTTTGTTCTTTAATATTAAAAGTCACGAAGATACAACTATTTGTTTAGACCCAACTACGTTACTATGTAGAGAATCAAATAACGACGTTTATTTAAGACTTGATTTACATAAATCAGAATCACTAAATAAACATATCAGTGCAATCAGGTTAAATTTTGTATCTAAAAAAACAGATAACGAACCAATTGTATCAAAAGAAATTATTGATAATGCTTTGCGTGAAACAAAATATAAGTTATTGTGTGGTTATAATTTAATTTTTGAGAAATATTTTAGTAACAATGAATTATTAGCATCTGGATTAATTTTTCCAGTTAAATATATTCGTGATGGTGTGTCTATAAATATTATAAACATTACAAATATTTTACCATTGTTGCATAATTTGGAATTACATATTGATTTAACATCTGTACAATATGATAAGGAATTTGATGAGTCAATACCATCATCAATGTTCGAACAATTAATTATAAATAGGGATAAAACAGATAATTCCATATTGAAATATAATGTGTTAAGAATGGTCTTTGGAATGGTAACAAAAGTAATTGGTGACGGAGATTTACCAAAAGATAAGTTTAATGAAATCTGTAATAAAATAAATTTAAATTATAATCTGATGTAAACAAGTCTGTTCTAATATATTTCATTAATGTCGTCTAGTGCCTTTTTTTCTGTTAATTGTACGACGTCTACGTGATTTACCACCGACCCAAACTTGTGGTTTAGCAGTAGAACCATGAAAAGGGGCACCATGAGCAGCAATACCAGTAAGTGGTGTCCATCCACGTGTGCCTCCTCTCTTGTGTCTTCTACCCTTGTGACGACCACCGTAAGATGGTGTAGAACTGTAAGACGGTGTAGAACTGTAAGACGATGTAGAACTGTAAGATGGTATAGAACTACTACTGTATGATGGTTGTTGGGATTGAGAAGACAATGATGATACACTTTGTTTTGCCTTATTCCATAATCCGGAAGCACTTGATGTTATGCTATCCCACATATTTCCGGAAGACGATGATGAATTATACGATGGTGAAACACTACTTTCTTGTGCGCTACTAAAAGGCCACATTCCACCTCTTCTAGTTCTGCGAGTTCTTTTACTTTTTCTCATTCTTCTTGTCATTTTATATATTATATTGAGAGAAATAATATATAATACGCATAGTATTCAACTACTTAATAAAATTTAAATAAATCTTTTAACTAAATAATAACCCAAAACAGCGCCCAATATTTCAGCAACAACATATGGTATTAAATCATTACGAGCAATTTTGTTTGCCATCATCAAAGCAACAGCAATAGCAGGATTAAAAGCACCACCAGAAATTTTTCCACCAAGTAAAACAGCAATTGCTAAAGCAGCGCCAATTGCTAAATAATTACCTGTAGCAAAAATAACAAAAGAAAGTAAAGCAGTTCCTAAAAGTTCAACTAAATACTTGTTCATTTTCGTATTTATATACAATAAGTATTGAAAAAATAATTATTCAAAAGATATTTATAACTGCCATATTTACAAATTAATAATTTTGTCGTGGAAGAGACCCCCAAGCACAAGTAGCTCCGTTTGTCAAACTATAATTATAAATAGAACCCTTCTTTTTTGGAGCAACACATCCTCCAGAACGTGCACGTTTTATTGTGCTTCTAACACCACTTGGATAATAATTTTTTGTGCTATATAGAGCATCAGCAGGTAACCCCATTTTGTAAGTGGACTTACCAACAGCATTTGCTCTTATTCGTTGTGTATGCAATGATGATTCCTTAGGAGGAATATAGTTTGTATGTGTTGACATTGGATAACCTCTTGCTGTTGAATAATTATAAAACATTGATGTAGCAGATTTAATTGCTCTTTCTCTTTGTATGGCTAAAGATTTGGCAGATTCAGCAGTACGCCAATATTGATGTCTTGAGTTTGTAAATTGGTCGGCAGCAACTGGTTCTTGTGAAGGATAAAATAATGGAGGATTTGGATGAACCCCTGGTAATGTTCCGTAACTGTGATATGGTATTGTTGCTGGATATTGATTTGTACTTAATGGACCCATAATAGGTGTATTAACATAATTATTATATCCCATTGAACCGATTGATGTTGAAATTCCATATGGAGTACTCATTTGTTATAGATATATATTATACTTTTATAATATAATATATATTATTATTATCTTTGTTTTTTATTTATCTTCACCATCACTTCCTAAATTTTGGTTTTCTCCCGTACCAAATTCATCAGATTCATACATGTAATTAGTGATACAATCTGATCCAGCAACATTTTCATCATCCATAATAAAAATCTTTACAATACGTGGTCTCTTACTGCTCTTTATTTCATTATTATCAAATTCTGCCTGCCATTCTTCCATTAAAGTAGTATATTGTTGTAATACTTCTAAATAATCAAACCATACTTTTCCATAAGGACGATAACCAACTACATAACTAATATTATTGGTAGGAAACTCTTGAATAATAAGATATCCAATCTTTTTAACAATTTTCATACGTATTTCCTCTTCCGTATCTTTCTCTCCAATTCTGGATTCAGTAACTTTTGAAGGTGTTAATTTTTCTTTTTCCTTTCTTTCCTCTTCTAATTGTCTCGCCTCTTCTTGTCGTCTTCTTTCTTCATCTCTCCTCTGAATTTCTCTAATTTTGTCTTGTACTTCCTTCTGATTTAATTCAGCGCGTAATTCATCCTTAAATTTTTGAATATCAATAAATTCACCAGTTGATGTTTGTAACATATATGGTTGTTGATTGTTCTTTGGTAAAAATTGTTCGACAAAATTCTCTGCTGACGCTTCTGTTGGTTGAAGTTGAACACGTATATTCACTTGTTGCGGTTGTGTGGGTACTGATACTTGTACTGGTGTTTGTGTTTCAAGAGCAAGTTTCTTTTCTGCTTCTTCCTTTTCCTTTTTTGTTACACGCGGTTTTCTTGGTTTCTTTTCTGTTGTTGTCATTATTTATTAATTATATTACTACAATATATATGTTTAAATCACTTTATAAAATATATATATTATTCAAAATAAACTAATTTTATTATTTTATTAATATCTTCTTACTGCTCTCCAAGCACTTTGAGCACCACTATATTTATTACCAGCATTTGATAAATCGTTATAATTCTTGTTGACTGCTTTTTGTTTCAAATATGTAATATAATCAGAACTATCATAAACAAATCTACCATTACATGATGATGGTGGAACATTTAAATTGACTTGAAGAGGACTCCACAATGGATTTGGTGAACAACTGTCAGAAATGTGACCAAAATGGGTTCTCAACCCTTTAAGACCAGGTCTGCTTTGAAATGTTTGACATGACCCTCCGCAAGTATAATTTTCACGACATAAAATATCACCTGCGTTATTCACTGCTCTAAATGGAGTAACAATTCTTTTAGCGTTATTTACCTTGAGTTGACTTGGATATTTTGTGTTCCACGCTTGTCTTAATGTGAAACGAGTTACGGCATATTCATCATAATTATTAGTATCATTAACTGCTTGTGGAATAAAACCAGGAAGACCACCACCTAAAGGGCTGGCGTGAATTCCAGGATTAGGTGTCATTCCTCCACTTCCTGCAATTGGGTTAGTATATCCTATTGATGGCATATTTATATATATTAATAAAACAAAAAAATAAATTAATTATGTATATTATAGAATGTTTAAATATAATTATAAAGAAATATTAATATTAAGTATAATTTTGCTTGTTTTAGACATCACTGTATTAAATATATTAACTCCTATTTTTGATAAACAAATAAATCTAATACAAGGTTCACCAATTAGACTAAATATTCTTTCTGCTATTTTATGTTATATATTATTGATTGCTGGGTTATATTATTTTATTATTTTAGAAAAAAAGACTTCATTTGACGCTTTTATCTTCGGTATAATTATTTATGGTGTTTATGAACTAACCACAAAAGCATTATTGAAAAATTGGAAATGGCAAACAGTATTTATCGACACATTATGGGGTGGTTTATTATTTTCATCTACAACATTTATATATTATTTTATTCATCATCGTCTTCATCATTAGTACAACAAGTACTACATATAATTGAAGTTGCCAAATATGGATCTATATTTGCTGCCGGTCTTCTATCTTCTAAATAACCACATGTATCATTAAATGTTTGATTTGGTATTCTAATAGATGTATTACGAGTTCCAATACCCCATGAAAATTTATCAATACTTGATGTCTCGTGTAATCCTGTTAGTCTTAAATGATTATTGACACCATATACATCAATATGTTCTTTATGTTTTTTTTCTAATCGTTCAATATATTTATTTATATATTTTATTCCATTTATTCTTCTACTTTTTAGTGTACTGAAATTAATATGACAACCAGAACCGTTAATATCTGAATAAGGTTTAGGGTCGTAACAAATAGTTGCGTCATGTCTTTCGGCAATTCTCTCTAATAAATAACGAGCAATAATTAATTCATCACATGCGTCTATTCCTTCGCAAGGACCTATTTGAAATTCCCATTGTCTGTTTGATACTTCTGCATTTATACCTGAAATTTTTAAACCAGCGTCAATACACATTTGTAAATGCTGTTCAACAATTATTCTCTCTATAGAATTACCAGAATTTCCGCAATAATGATGTCCATTTTTTATTTCGGAATTATCATTTAATGGTTGTTTAAAATTAATAAAATATTCTTGTTCTAATCCAAACCATGGTTGTTCCTCACAAAATTTATCAAATATTATTTCTGCCTTGTGTCTGTTATTCGTTTCCAATGGATTTTCTTTTGAATCGTATGTATCGCATAATATCAGATAACATACTACATCATTCATAATTCTAAAAGGGTCATTAAATAAATAGCGTGGAACCAGTCTTATTTCAGTGTCTCCATTACTATCTGCTTGCCATGTTGAAGAACCATCATAATTCCAATTAGGGATATTATCAATATCTTCTGGTAAAAAAAAGGGCAGAACTTTTGTTTTTGATCTTATTTCACCATGTCCGCCAATCCATATATATTCTAAAACAGTTTTAGATGCTTTTATTTCCATTTATTACTTTTATATAAATATTATTTTTATATCTTTTTTTAAACATATTTTTATACATATATTTTTATATAATAATATATTGTCTAATTTTCCGTCATTATACGAGGTACAACATTCATTGTAGTTAATTCTTGAAATAATAATTTACAAGCATAAGGTATTTCAACATAAGCAAAATCTGTCCTATTATCACAAGTTCTACAATGATGTATATGTAATTTATCGTTATACGAAGCAATCAACCCACATTTCTTACAAGAATAAACACTATACTTATCAGAAGCATCATACATTCTCCCTTTTGTAAATCTTGACGCACCATGTGACACCATGCAATTATGTGATACAACACCATTTGCTAAAAATGAATGAGTTTCTTCAACGGATATATCGTAAACCTTTTTCATTCCTACTGGTCTAATATCAATTACCGTCAAATTCATTGTTGGAAGTCCTTGACACATTCTGTTTACTCCATAACTAATATAATTATTACTTTTTTCATCATTATTATTTTCGTCTGAATTACAATCACTTTTTTCTTCTGTTTCATTTAAAAACCAATCGATAGCATTTATTTCTCTTAAAAATTCTTCAGCAGTTGGAAATTTATTAGAATTAAATTTACTAAAATTAGTTCCTTTCAAAAGGTGATCTATTATGTCGTGATTACTTGGTATAGCGTATTCATGAACTAATGCTTCATTTAGTTTTAATTCATTTACTGCTTGTTCAATTGCCTTTTTTGTTCCAACAATTTTTTTTGGATTTTCCTTTTTAATTTTTGTAAAATTTGTTATCTCATCAACTCTGTTTACTAACCAATTATGTTGTCTTATAACTTCACTTCTTAATCTCTTGTAAGTAACACCTGCTTCTAATCTCTGTGATTTATGACAACAATATCTGAAACCTATTTTTTCTGAAAATGGGATTAACTCCTCCATATCTAAATGTAATGTTAATTGATAACTTTTAATTCCTTTATTTGTATTGTTATTCTTTGAAGATGTTGTTTCTTTAATTTTTTGAATTGTTGTTTTATTTATTCCACATTTTTTTAATAATTTTTGTATATCTTCAAACATTTTATTTAATGAAACTAAATTATCTTTTGTTTTAGTTTGTGAAAATGAAATAGAAGACAACATATCTCTTTTCCCTCTATGCATTCCTAGTATACATGTATGACCATCACCACCAAATAATCCTGCTAAAAATTCTCTTATGACTGGTCTTGGGCAATTAAGGTCTAATATAAATTCTGGAAGAACTGCTTCCTGTATAGATCTTTTATTTGTTATAATTCCTTTTAATTTAATAATATTTCTCAATAATTTATTTGGGATATGAATTTTGTACAAATTTTTAAATTCCCAATTTTTTTCTTTTATATCAATAAACAATCTTAAATCTGATAACATACTTTTTACATCAATCATATGACCTAAATAAATACCACCACATAATTCATCTGTTTCTTTATTATAAGATATATATCCATCAGTTATTAAATAACCCAATATTCTCATAAATGCTAAGGTTTTGAAATAATTCTCGGTATTATCTGTTTTTAATATTAAATCTCCAACTTCAAGTATCCAGTTATTACATTCTTCTATTTCAGATGTAATGTTTATTACTGGATAATTAATGGAAGACTTTAATTTAGTAATACCACTTTTCATGTTCTTTGAATTAATCCAATTGTTATTATTATCTAATATTGGGTGATCTTCAGTACAAATTAATTTTCTTCCATCACATAATGTTATTTGAACACATTCTTTTTCACCTTTATCTAAAAATGCTACCTGTCTTGATGGTATCATTCCATTTTTCTTTTCACACCAACCAAGAACATTCATATTATCTGTCATTTTCATATCTTCTATTTTTACACTTAAACCATTTGATAATGATATTGGAGTATCTGCTTGCCAGCAATCACGTTCCATCTCACCAAATCTCAAACCACCATCACGTGATCTACCTTCAGCAGGTTGTCTAGTCAAATTAACCATAGGACCACTAGAACGACTGTGTGCCTTATCATTTACCATGTGTTTAAGTCTTTGATAAAATACCGGTCCCATAAATACACTACATTCATGTTGTTCACCAGTAAGTCCATTATAAAGCAATTCATTGCCATGTGATTCATAACCTAAATTCTGAAGCATTTTACAAATATCTTTCAAATCGAAATCTCCAAAACTAGTACCATCTCCAAATAATCCCAATTCTACTAAAACCTTACCTAATACAGTCTCCTTTAATTGTCCAATAGTCATACGAGATGGAATTGCGTGAGGATTAATAATAATATCTGGACGAATACCACTACTTGTAAATGGCATGTCATCTTCAGGAATAATGTTACCTGCCGTGCCTTTTTGCCCATGTCTTGACGAGAACTTATCACCAATAACTGGTTTTCTCAAAATTCTCATTCTTACTTTAGCAAAATTATATCCATCACCATTTCTATCTACGTAATTCTTGTCAATATAAGTTTCTTCTGATGTTTTAATTACTTTACTTTGGTCTTCATATTTAATAATCTTAGTTGGATCATTTCTATTTTCTTTAATTGGTGTTACTTTAGCAATAATTATATCACGATTTTCGATTAATGTATTTTCAGGAACAAGACCTTTATTATTTACTTTATTATAATTACCAATCTTCATTGCTTTTGTCTTACTTGGATCTGGTTTACATCTAATTTCTTCGTCTCCGTTTATTTTTTGTTTGTCTTCATCCTTTTCAGTATGATAAATAGTTGCTAAAAACATTCCTCTATCAAGTGAACCTTTATTGACTAAAATGGAATCCTCTTGATTATAACCGGTATGTGTCATAATTGCAACAACAACATTTGTACCTGAAGGTATTTCGTTTATTTTTATTAAATTCATAATACGTGTATCTACTAAAGGTCTTGTTGGATAATTAAGAATATACGCTGTTTTATCCATACGATTGTCAAAATTTGTAGCGTAAACACTCATTGCTTGTTTACCTTGAGCACATTGATATGTAACTCTTGGTGATTGATTATGCTCAGGGAAAGGAATACAAGATGCCAATATTCCGAATATAGTTGACGCATGAATTTCACAATGGGTATATCTTTTGATTTCTTCTTTATTTCTTGATGCTTCAAGTAAATCTTTTGGTTCCATGGCAACTAATGACAAATTTTGTTCTTCTGGATCAATATATTCCAAAACTGCTTCTCTCAATTTGCAGTCCGTTAATAAATGATCCCATGTAAATTCTTTGGTTTTCAATTTTTCAATGATTGTCTTATTAATTAGGATATTATTATTTTTAACACGCATTAATGGTCTCGTAATTCTTCCACTATCATTACAAACACGAATTTCTTGTGATTTATAATCAAATACAACTGATGTATAAATATTAATAATACCCTTGTGTTTTTTCTCTTTAAGCATCATAAATAATTCATATGGTTTATCGGTTATTCCTACCCACGCTCCATTAATAAATACTTTTACTCTGTCGAACATTTCATTTGGTTTTAAGTCTTGAATATTAATGACGTTTGGCATAATATATTCGTATAGTGATAATGAATTTGAATGAATTGTAATATGTGACATATAACTAAGATTTTTTACTACACCAACTGATTGACCCTCTGGAGTTTCAGATGGACATAAAAATCCCCATGTAGTGTTATGAAGTTTACGTGGAGGAACTAATTTACCACTTTTATCGGTTGGAGTTGATATTCTTCTTAAGTGACTTAGAGCAGAAACATAATTAAGACGATTTAACACT
>JACCDO011943052.1_pt1 | contig 14887 bp, 9 predicted proteins | sample 7446101 | NCBI WGS metagenome assembly JACCDO01 (sample SAMN15323440, study PRJNA562643) | freshwater metagenome | isolation source: river surface water | place: USA:Blue River Watershed | collected 2017-08-16
GAGGAGCATCAGGGGCCTCTGCGGCTTTCTGGGCTTCCAACATCGGTCCATCCGCCGCCTCGACTGCTTGTGCAGCAGCCATCTCCTCGCGAACGCGCATCAGAATTTTACCGAGTTTATTCTGGCCCTTGCCTGATCTACCGACGCCCCAGAAGTTATCCTGGGGAGACATATCGCGTATCAGGACGTTCCCTGTAGCCAATAACTTCGCCTTGAGTGCCGGAATCTGGAATTTGGCGCGAATTGCTGTTAGCATTACTGCCTCACGTGCCTTTGTCCAATCCGGTCGCATCGGCACATCCGCGGTTTTTCCCATTTTCTTGGCTGCCGCTGCAGTCTTGGCCTGTCGTATTTGTTCCTGGTATACCGGATTTGAGGGAAACTTCATCGCCTGGAAATAATGTTCCACTGTGGGCCAGGTCTTATCATCAATCGTCATTTTCACGGCAAAATAATTGGAAAACTCCTTGTTTTGTTTTGCATCAAAGTCCACGGATGCCTCGCCGGCGGGGGGTGCAACAACCACAGGGCCCTCATTCCTCTCGGGCTGGCCTTCATCTTCCACATCGGCGGGACCATCCTCGGGTTGTGCATCAGCACCAGGAGCATCAGGGGCCGATGTGGGGGTTCTGGCTTTCGGGGCAGCCGCCACCTTTGTTGCCTTTTTCTCCGCCTCGTCCACCTGCACTTCCAACATCGCCCCTGCGTCCCCTCCTAGGTCCTGAAGCGCCGCCTCCTCTTCGGCAGTCAATGCAACCTCGGTAGGCTCCCTGAAACGTCTGGCCGTCTTCGCAGTCAAGTAGCGGAATCCCGCGTTCATAAACGTAGTCAACTCCTGGTCGAGCAGCTTCGCTGCATACGGTATCGCCACCTTGGAAAAGGTGCACCGCGATTTCTTCACAGGCAGCACCATATTAATTGTATCCGCACTCACGCCCTTATAATCCAGAGGACCGTCGCACAGCGAACATACAAACAGGTTCTCCGCCTCGTTCACAATCGGAATAGTGCCGCAACCGTTGCATACCCAGAATTCCGTGCCGTCGGACCGGCGCATCATCGACTCAGTCAAGAAGTCGGTAATACCATGGGCAATCAGAACATCGCGTTCCATTTCTCCGATACGCATACCACCCTCATTGCCGCGTCCACCGGTGGGCTGATGGGTGCGCATCTCCTTACGGCCCGCTGCGCGCGCGTTAATCTTATCCTGTGCAAGATGCTTGAGACGCATGAAATTCAGTGGGCCCATGAAAATAGATGAGGTGAACATCTGGCCGGTCATACCCGAGTACAGGATTTCCTCGCCAAGTGGATGCAGTCCCGCAAGTTCCAAGGCCTTGCTAATGGCCCCCAAGCTCTGGTCGTCATTCATAAAGGAGGTTGCATTGATTTTGGTGCCGATGACTGCGCCGAGTTTCCCAAAGAGTTGTTCCAACATCTGGGCCATCGTCATACGACTCGGAATACAGTGGGGATTAATCAGGACATCCGGCACCATACCATCGGCGGTCCGAGGCATGTCCACGGCATCAATTAACATACCAATAGTACCCTTCTGGCCGTGGCGGCTCGAAAATTTATCGCCTAGTTCCGGTACACGTTCCTCCAGAATCCGCACCTTCACAAGGCGCAGACCGTTGGCCTGGTGCAGCACCACGACTTTGTCTACGCGACCCTTGGTGAATACTGTTGGGAGCAGGGAAGCGTCCACGACTTTACCGGTATCCGGCAGCATCATGTAACGGCCCACGAGTACCGTTTTATCAGTGATAAAGGCACCTTCGCGAATGACGCCCTGGTCGTCCAGTTGGCTGTAATCATTGCCCGCCTTCAAATCGGTCCACGCCAGGACGAACCGCGGATTTCCAACACGGTACATCGCCCCGCTGATGGGGTCCTCCTCTTCCACGGTCTCGTAGGATCGCAGGGCCAGCGACCGAAAGAGGCCGCGTTCAATGGAGGACCGGTTGAATAAAATGCCGTCATCCTGGTTGTACCCGTTGTGGCTGTTGAACGCAAAAATCAGGTTGGTGCCGTAGGGCATTGCACCGCCGGCAACGGCGTCGTGTACAATTGTGCGGCAGATGGCCCCCTCGCCATAGCAGAGCATGGAACCATAGGTATCAAAGCGGTTCTCGTAATTGCGGGCATAGTATCCAATGGCCTGTTTGGATTGGGAGCAGGACAGTTGATTACGCGGGGACTGGTTGTGATTGGCGAAGGGAATCATGGAGGCGAGGATACCCATAAGTGTGGAGGGGTGTATTTCGGCGTGTGTATGGTCGGCGGTAAGAGTGGCCTGGGCGCCCCACCAGTGCACATATGCCTCATTGCCTTCGTATGGATCCACATATTCCACGGCCCCAACATATGGCTCCAGTCGCGACTTGTATTCGGCGAGTGTCGGTGCGGCGGCGGAGGCCAGCGGGTCTATGAATTCAACGGAGTATGTTGGGAGTCCAGCGGTATCAGGGAGTGTCCCCATCACCAGGTCACGCCAGGAGGGAATCGGTGTTGCTGTGGCCGCCTTGGGCCATGCACCACCTGTGAGGTGCCACAGGGGTCTCAAAGGGCGCCCATCGTCCAGGTAAATACGCACAATACGGTCCGCCGTATTGAAGGAGACCGACGCCATGGGCGACAGACAACCCGTCCATTTGAGGAGTTTCAGGACATACACGAGCTCCCCTGCGGACTGTGTAAATCCCACAGTACCTCCATTCACCTGCACGGAAATGGCCGACGCCATCATCCAGCGCGGGGCAGACGCCACTTCTACGACACCGCCCCGTGTAAGAAGCCACTGAATTATAGGCATGGCCGGAATATCCACAGAAATTGCCGTGAGTATAGAGAGGTTTTTCGTTGCACCGATATGGGCACCTGTAGGGGTTTCGGAGGTGCAAAAATACCCCACTTGACTGGTGTGCAATTGACGCGGGCCCACGAGTTTCAGGCCGGTATCAAAATCCGACACGACGCGCCGAGTATGGGAGGCGGCATCCAGATATGAAATACGGGCCAGAGGCTGAATTACACCGTCCTTCATATTGAAGGAAGAGGTGCCCCATTTCCCGCGGTAGCCGCGCATAATCGCGTCATTCAGGATGCCCGTGGACATGATTTTCGGCAGGTTGGCTGGTACGAAGAGTTCCAGGAAATTTTCGCCCTGGTAGGAGGAACGATTGTAGTTGTATTGGGTATCGACTGCGAGAGTCACGGCCTTTTTCCAGTCTTTCCACACTTCGCCGAAGAGCCCGCGTAAGAGTGTACCCGTCGGCAGGAGTCGCTGATTCCGGATATCATCGCGGTTTGTCGCGGGTTCCTCGCCGTTTTCCACACGAATCATTTTGCGGATAATTTCGGCGAGGTACTGGGCCTTCGCCATAGGCCGGTCCAATACATGGGAGAACAGATGCTGGTGCAGGATATCCAACACGTGCGCCATAATGAATCCCTTCGTCAGTGTTTTCAAGAACTCGAGCGCCAGTGCCTGGGTCGTCACGGGCCAGGCGTCATGAATCGAGGCGATGAGGGTATCCTCGGCGACACGGTTGGGTGTAGGAACAATCATGCGCACAATTTCCTCGTCGGTCTCCACGCCCAGAGCGCGGAAAATCACAAAGAGGGGCACGGCGCCTTTGACGAAGGGAATGCTCACACGGATGGCGCCCTCTTCGACGCCACGGGCCACCGCATGGAGTCGGTAAATGGCGACGCGATTCGTACGGCGAGTTGTTGGGTGTTGGGAGACGACGGTTGCATACGTGGAGACTTTCAGGTCGCTTGCCGGTTTCTTGGAGACGAACACGGAATTGAGTGCCTGCTCCTGGCGAGTTATGAGGACTTTCTCCGACCCGTCGATAATGAAATAACCGCCCTGGTCCGCCGAGCATTCCCCCATTTCCCGCAACATCTCCACGCTCGCACCATGTGTTGCGCAGAGACGCGACCGCAGTAAAATGGGAATGCGGAACAGCGGGAATCCGTCTACGGGTATCGTGCGCTGCTGGGTAGTAATTTCACCACTGGGACTGATATCTGTAAAGGTGAGCCGAATAAAGATGTCGGCGCGAAATTGGGCGGCATAGGTCAAATTCCGTAGGCGTGCCTCATTGGGAAACATGCGCCGCACGGTTTTCCCGCCATTCAATGTAATGATGGGGGGTCCTACATCAATTCCGAGGTCCTCAATGGCCGCGGCTTCTCCGCCGATGAAAATCTCCGTCTTGTACTTGTAAATACCCCGCTCCGCATCCAATGGTTCTTTTAGAACTACAATAGGATTCTCGGATAGAATGAGCTCAGGAATTTCGCGAAACACGGCGGACTCATAGCTATTGATATGGTGTTGTGTTAGGAATGTGGAAGTACTGTCGAAATAGCGTTGAAGAACTACCGGGGCCTTATCGGCAAGGGACGGCGTTTGGGCCTGGGCCATATCATTCGTTAGGCAAATACCGACCTCGGAAGCCATGTCTCTGTTTGGTAGGGGAGATGATCCTATCATCACATAACGCTCGCTATATTTGCCTTTATGAAAAGCAGGTATGGAGATATGTTGGAAATACAGGGTTTATTTAGTGTTTGCGATTGCTGCGACTCATGCGACGGCGTCTGTGAGTCTTTGCTTTGCGGTTCTTGTTGGTGCGCTGCTTGCGACTGCTGCGGCTGTTGCGACTCTTGGAACCACCGGCCTGTGTACCAATTGGCTGAAACAGGGCAGCGGTAGGTCCCAGAGCGGTAGTAATATTCTGTACAGACTGAACTTCAGGTCGAACATCGGTAGCATAGGACCAGGTATGGTCTGTGGGGTCACGGGAGGCCGGAATGGTATCCAGCTTACCCTGCCACTGATGAGTCAGGCTGTGAGGAGTCGAGGGAATGGAGGAGTTCAGGTAAGGGTGGAATCCCAGAGTAGTCGCCAGGTCCCCTGTACCATTTTCAATTGTATCCAAAAACCTGGGTGTAGCAACTAGAGTTGCATTGCCGCCATGGTGGTTGCGGTATGTGCGACGGTTGCGTCTTTTTCCTCCTACTTGATTGGATCCCATGTCGTTCGGCACCTGAAGGGAGGAATTCTCTATTCCACACCCGCGAGTTAATGCGGAGCTGAAAAAGACATCCAAATCCGAGACCACCTGGGGATTTACGGTCGGGTCAATGGGAAACCGGTCGTATACGGCAACTGCCGGATTTGTGGTGAACGCAGAACCGGGTGTTAGGGCGTAATCCAGTGGTGCACCAGTCAGTTCATAGGAAGCGCCACCGCGCTTTTGAGTCATACGACGTTTCGGCATCCTTCTATCATGAAGCAACTTATTCCATATACCAGTCACTATAGTGGGATTCCAGCGCTTCCCTACACCTCCCTTCGCATCTGCGACATGCTGTGAAATAGCCTGTCGTAGGTCTGATATTGATGAAATCATATCATACAATTTTTTACTTTACTTACGGTCCAGAAACCAAACCTCATTAGTCCAGGCTAATGCGACCCTTGCGCATCAGCTCACCGAGCCGGGAGCTGACTGTGCGGGCTACAGTACCAAATCCGCCACCAACTGTGGGCATTGTTAGATTGGGCATTGCGGGTCCAGGGAGTATACTTCCATTGCCTGAACCGCTCTGGCTCTTCGCAAAAAACAGGCCATAGCCGATGAACAGGAGTACTGCAAAGGCAATCACACCGTAATACTCCTGAATCTTGTAGGTCCAGGTGCGGCGTTCATACTCTGTGATACCGAAGCGACTTGCATGGGTGTACACGGCCCATACCAGAATCACCGCGCTCACAATGATAAGAACATTTGGAGCAATCTGGGGAATCACAAAATATGCGACAGCCACTGCTAATAGCAGGGCAATTAGACTGGGCATTAATAACTCCATTAGTCTTATTCTATTTCTCGGGCCTATATTTTCTCAATGAGGTCCACGTGAGTCAGGAGGGTTTTTCGGCAGCAGTAGCGACTCAGTTTGAGCTCCTCATATACCTGGGCTTCGGCGGTTTTAGGGAGGGTCTTTCCATCAAAACAAGTGGGTTCTGCATATCCGGGTCCCTTCAGCTCTCGTAGACGTTTCTGATAGTAGTCCCACTTATCGGCGAGGAGCTTACCACAACTCATACAGCGAACAGGCACAATCATCTTACTTGGATGAGTGGAAATGGGAGCTGTAGGTTTGCCTCAACTTTGGCCCTCACACCAAGCCTCCATTGATTTCCTCACAACTCTCTAGAAATATGTTCTTCGTATCCGACTCCATTATTGAATACATTCTTAGCCGGCCCGAAGTTCTGGAATCAAGGTCTGCAGCAGCCGCAGCAGCAGTCACATCCTTCAATATTCCATTCACCGATGCATTAAGACCCGTGTTGGAAACCCTGGGACTCCCTGCTATCCAACAGATTCCCCTGCGATGGATTCGTGGTGATACCCCACCCCACGTAGATACGGGTGCACAAGGACAATCCTTTGAGAAAACGTATCTCGCATATCTCACCGACAGTGAGGGCGAATTTGTGTTGGGAGACCAGGCATATCCGATTCGCAAAGGAACCGGCTTTGTTTTTTCCGAGGGAGTGCGCCATGAAACCCGCGACACAGGGACAGAACCGCGCCTACTGTTGGGACCTATGAATGAACTGGGGCTGCCTGTTGGTGCTGCAAGTACTCTATCTGGACCCGGTGGAACCACATTCTACATTCGTCAAGACGGCGCATCCTATGAATACAGTGACGACCAGGCCACATGGTACGGAATTCCCAGTTTTCCCTGTTCTGTCCAAAATACCGACAGTACTCCAACAGAAGTATTGAAAATCATATTCGCATCGAATATTACATTCAACGATGTAAATCACTTCTTTGTGTGTGGCTCCACGCATATTCAATTCGGTTCCGAATCGCTACTAGAGCATGGCTGGCGACCTACGATTACAATTGACGGAGTCACAAATTACCCTGGTCTGATTCAAAACGGTACCTCAACTCCCAACAGTGGTTACAATAATATATACATTTACAATCTATTCATTACTTCTACAGGCAGTACATTGGAATCCTATAATGGATGGATTGGTCAGTCCTATTATGGAATTGGGGCATCTGCGAATTATATTGTGAATTGTTCTTCAGCGGGCGATATTTCAGATATGGGTGGCGGAATTGTTGGACAGGGTGCAGGAAGTGATGGAGGTGTACTTTTCATTCGAGGATGTTCAAGCAGTGGTGATATTGCGAATTACGGAGGCGGAATTGCGGCACATTATGCGGGATATCGAGGGTCTGTAACATGTGAATCGTGTTGGAGTGAAGGTTACATTGCACAAGGCGGTGGAGGTATTTATTCACAGTATGCAGGCACTACGTATGGTTCCGCAATTGCTATGAATTGTTACAGTAGCGGCGTGATTGGACAAGAGGGAGGAGGCATCTTTGCGATAAAGGCTGGAGAAGGTTATGGAGTCGCAAGTGCCGAAGCATGTTATAGTACAGGTGTTATCGGTGCGAATGGTGGCGGAATTTACGGAACATATGCTGGTGAGGGTATGGGAACAACGACAGCAGTCAATTGTTATTCGGCTGGTTCGATTACCACGACAGGTACGGGAATTTATGGAAGCAACAAGGTGAACGGGGTCTCTACGCATTGCTATGCATCCGACGGAGCCTGGAGTTCTGCAACAGCCGCCACACTTCTTACAGGTGTACCGACTCCGACTGTAGGAACTACCTGGGTCGCCACAGGAACCAATCAACCATATGAACTTCGCACAATGGGTTATACGCCGTATTCATTGCGAAACATCGAATCTGCTACCCTTGTGAGGTCTTACAGTCAAACTGTAGAGGCCGGTCAATCGACAATCCATGCAATACAATTCGATGCATCTGGATCTAGTTTTGTGATACTTTATTCGGATGCATCCGATACAATTAGTATGAATGTGCAAACTGGTGTAATTTCCACAACAACCAACACAGCCCCTGGGACACATTCGATTGTACTTCGTAGCGTAGGGAGTTATCATATTACCGAATTTAATCTAACGGTAACCTCTGTGGTCGAAATGCCCTGTTGTCTGAAGCCCCAATGCATTTCGAGGGATGCGGATTATGCAATGCGCAATGACCTGTTGGCTGGAAATACTCTTATTGGAAACACCAGTGTGCGGAGGGGTCCCATTTCGTATTCGGACATAATGAATATGAAACGCGCCTATGCTGCAAAGTGCTAGTAGCGCGTTCTAGGACTCCTTACATGCTCTCTTGCTTCCCATAGAAACACCCTCCCGAATGTCTTCCGTTTTATTCAATCGCGGTGTAAATACTCAGTCAGGCAACCCGGTGCGTGCCGAGTTCGCACGCCTAACAGCTCGTGTTGCTGAGATGGAGAAGCAGCTGACTGAGATGGCGAAGCTGGTGGGAAAGGCGGCTGTGGGTCCTACTGGTCCTGCTGGTGCACCTGGTGCAGCTGGTCGTGATGGTCGTGACGGTCTCCCTGGTCCTGCAGGCCCAGCAGGTCCACAGGGTCCCGAGGGACCAGCAGGCAAGGATGGTATGGACGGCCGTGATGGTCAGCCAGGTGTGGCCGGTGTGCAGGGTGCTGCTGGTCCTGCTGGTGCTGCTGGTCCAATGGGACCCACTGGTCCCAAGGGCGACCAGGGTCCACAGGGTGAGCAGGGTGTTGAAGGTGCCCGTGGTCCAACTGGTCCCGCAGGTGCAGCCGCTACTCTAACACTGCCCGGTATGTAATTCGATATTATGATTACGATTATGTTGGAAATCCTGGACTCCCAACATAATTCAATATAATTTTACAATTTTTGATGAACAGAACCGCGTTTGAATCGACTCAGATCCAAGCCCTTTCTTTCCGCTTGCATTGGCTTTTTAATTGGTTCGGTTGGTTCGGTTGGTTCGGTTGGTTCGGTTGGTTCGGCTGCGACTGCAGCCGCAACCTGGGACTGAATATCCAACTTCCTCCCTCCCGTAGTGGCGACCCATCCGCGTATCTCCAATTCCCCTGCATGATGCCGGTCGTGACAGGAGCTGCACAAAACCGCCAGATTGCCCCGTTCGTTTTTATGGCGTCCCGCCCCCACAAATCCGGCGGCATCTGCCGCAGCCTGTGGTACAATATGGTGCGTTTCCAAGCCCGCCTTCGCGCCACAGGCGTCGCATACCTGCACAGGTACCGCCGCGTTGTAGCGACTCACCTTGGCGAAATCCACCTCCGTCCCATCCCATCGGCGGCGAATTGCCGCCGCGTATTCCAGGAATCGCCCATCCATATCGAGACCCCTACACACCTCCAATCCATAAATCGCGGGCCCACGCCCCTCTCGCAATACGCGGTCATATATTAGCGCGTGTCCTTCGCCCTCAGCCGGTGCACGTACTGAAAGATGATACGGGCGCACTGTTGGGATTGCGGCAACTTCCGGTACTTCCAACAATTCATGCAAATGCGTTGCGAATACGAAATGCGCACCCTTCTCCACGAGACGCTGGATACCCGCCCCTACAATGGCGATAGCCGAGGTCGTCTCGGTTCCTGCACACAACTCATCACCGAGTACAAGGGCCTTGGGTCCCGCATTCAAAATAGTCCGTAATTCAGTCATTTCGACTACAAATGACGACATACCGGCCCATAGATTATCGTTCCCAAGAATGCGTGTATAGAGGCTACTGTAGGGAGCGAGGGTCATTGCAGAAGCCGCCACGGGCATTCCAATCTGCGCCATAAGAACGGCTAACCCAATCGCCTTGCTCAAGGATGACTTGCCTGCCGCATTCACACCGTACAGAAGAATTCCGTTCCCTGCATTGGCTGCTGTTGCGGCTGTTGCGCCTGGTGTGCCTAGCCCACCCAAGGCAACTGAGTGGGAGATGTAGGGTGTATCGGTATGAACACGTTCCAAAATGGGATGACGTAGACCGGTTACGGACAGTCCAGCAACATCTGTGTCTGCGTCTGTTACGTGATAAACAGGCCGTACATATCCATAGTCCTCGGCACATTTTGCGAGTGCGGCATCTACGTCCACTTCAGCAATCCAATCCATCAATTCCATGTTGCCCTCCCAGGAAGCCCATGTGGTAGTCCAGAGGTCTTCTGCGACAGATACCCATCGCAACCAAACCGTCTTGGCCTTTTCAGAAAGTTCCGTAAGATGGGTGGATGAAAGCACGGCATTCGAGGCACCCTTGGCGTGATGCTCTAGCAAGTATTTCTTTCGTTGTTTGAGCACAGTGGCTAGGGCGATTGCACGGCGTTTCGTAGTAGTCCATTCAAAAGCCAATTGCTCCTTGGACCAGGCAACCTGCACCGCCTCCTCATCCATCATTAGATTCCACTGGGTCTGTGTCTGATGGACTTCTTTGAGAATGGCGGCCCAATCATCCTCGGCAGCATCCAATTCTGCATGAATACCACGTTTCCATGGGTGCGCCGGTCCAATGCCTAGCGCATGTTCTGTATCGCATGCACGAATCCGTTCCGCATCCCAGAGCCCCAACATCCCCTCCGCGAATGTCTTTGCCTCAGGCGGCATCCTGTGTGCGAGTCCCTTGGCCCCCATGGCGGCGTCCAGACCCAGGGCCTTTTTTAGCGTCACAAGAAGCGCCAAGAGCGCATCGGCATTTCCATTCCCTCGCGTGAATTTCCGATAAATAGCGGCGACATCGCCCATATTGAAAAAATAGCTACGCAGGGACACCAGGCCGGTTGCACCACACCCACACCCTCGTAGGGCTGCGATGCGGTCCTGGCGCGCCTCCAGTTCCTCCACATCCGTTATCGGTCGTACACAGCGTTCCCGCAGGGCACGGCGGCCCATGGGGGTCATGGCTTTTTGTAGCCAATGCAGTAGGCATTCATTCGGCTTCAAGAGCGGCAACATACCGAGTTGTTGGAGTGCCGCGTTCCCCAGAATAAGCTCGTCGGCGGGCTCCCACATTGCGTGATTTCGCAAATTCACTAGGAAGGAGGGATTGTGATCCTCCACCCATCGCAAAAGAAACGTCAGCGATTCCGTGGCTGTCTGGTAATTCTCAACATCGAGATACTTTTCGACGCGCAGGGACGTATCGCGTGCATAGATGCGATGTAGGTATTCCAGGGCACCACGGGTTGCCGCGGCACTCGAAGGAGGTGCCTCATATATGTGAATGGGACCACGGAAGGTGGCTGCGAACCAGGGGCGCACCTGCGATTCCAACACAGTTATAGAGCGTGTCCAAACTACCAGCTCACTTGGTGTGTACGCGGACCAAAACGCCTCCAGCGCATCCATATTGGGCCGGCCCTCCGTTACGGGGACGGCGGTTTCAATGGAAATACATTCGCCAGTGGATACCGAGAACGCCGTGGAGGCCACATACCAGGCTGGTTTTCCTTCCCGTGTAGTGTAGGCTTCAATAAGCAGGCCGACTACGCGCCTTTCTTCTGCACCAGAGACAGCAGACCCACCAGACGCAGTGGAATCGATGTAGGTGCCTGGGGAACTTACACGGTCCAGAGACCGGCCTGTAACGCGCGCAGTTGCATCACGGTCCTGACTAATTACGACAACAGTGTATCCGTGATGTACCAAGAGTTGCTCAAACTTATCGAGTGCGATTTCGGGAAATCCCCACATTACGTGCTGCCACTCGGCCTCCACCTTTTCGGTGCGAGGTGTGCCTCCACATACCTCGGCTATCTCGCGAATATTGCGAAGGGCTTCGCCTGTTTCCTTGTAAATCTTATCATACATGGAATAAAACGAACCGATGCCGAGCAAAACCGCGGTTTGGGGACCGTATTGGGTGGTGTAGGTAGCGTAGGACTCCTCATAGAGTTTATCCATGGAGGGCTTCACCATAGCGGCCTTTTTCTTGGGAGGCATTTGGATTTGTGTTAGGGTTAGTTTGGTTCAATAAGTTTTGTAGGACACAAAGGGTTTCCTACAAAAACTACGATATGGTGGCTTTAGATACCGGTGCAGTATACAATCCTACATAACACGAAATAGTGCATTGAAATTATCGCGATATTGGGTTGTATCAAAGTATGCCGACATATTCTTCTCCTCTACATGAATCGAATTAATGAGTGGGCATTTGTTGTATTGAATTGCGAACTGTAATCCCAACAATGTCTCAGTTCGTCGAATAAAGAGACTGCTCACGTCAGGGCTGCATTGAACATGTACGGACTCATCCGCGATATTATGGGCTCGCAAGGCAGAACCGAATATCCACCAATCCCGCAGAATCTTCTCGTTGAATTCAGTACGAGAAATATTTAGCCGATTATACTGGAGTGCAGACAATTCCTCATACATGGCCTCCGTCATATCCAACTCTGTACGAATTGTTTGAATGCCTCCTCGCATTCGTGTGCTCATCGGATGTTGCATTCCAAGCGAATTGGACATAACAAGACGTCTGGAACATGTCTGAAAGATGGCGAATCCCATACTCATGAAATTCTGTGCAATACAGTCTACAGACACATTTTGTGCTTGTAGAGTGTGAATATGCTGAATCAGGCGATATCCATCCAATACTGAACCGCCTGGGCTGTTGATATATAGGTAGATGTGCTTCTCCTCTTTCATTGTAGATAGAATGTCCGCATCATTGAATAGTACAAGAACGCTATCCACATTTGCGGAGGATACGGGTCCTACAAGACTTACATGATTCTTGTTGGTCAATGTAATAACGGATGATGCGTCTGCTGCAGCGGCAGCTGCAGTCGCAGTCACCAAAGCGAATACAAAGGAGAAAAGACGCATTGTTGTTTTTAATACACATGCCTAGACAATATCGGAACGAATCATTTTTTTAGTGTTTGAGAGATAGGTAATCTTTCATAAGGGACCGTAACATAGCTTCGGGTGGGTTGGTTTTTCCTTTCAGTACGCCTTTCTCTGTAAGCACTTTGCGTATATCAGTGACGGACATGGCGGCCACTTGTTTACGAATGGACTTGCGGGCTTTGCGTGTATTTTTGAAGGATTTTACGGAAATACCGATGCGTCGTTCGGTAAATCGGCGTTTTATGCCGCGCTTTGCACCACCGCCTGTGGTTGCAGTTGTTGCGTTTGTGTTGGGAGTAGGTGTTACTGTTGGAACTGCTGTTGGAACGACAGGGGTAACTGGGGCTGTTGCAGGGGTGACTGTTGCAGTTGTTGCGGTTGCGGTTGCGGTTGCGGTTGCGGTTGCGGTTGCGGTTGCGGTTGCAGGGACTCCAGTGGTTACGGGAGTAGGTGTTTCTGCCTGACCACCTGTCTGTAGAGGAACCCTTAGTTTGGGTTTTTCCTTCGAGGGCATTGCATGCCGCTTTACAGGCAGAATGCGTGCAGCCGTAGACTTGCTGGGTGCAGGTGTTGGAGGCAAAAGAGAACCATGGGTACGTTTACGCGTTTTTATATGAACACCACCTCCTGTCTGTGCAGGAACTGTAGTCGCAGGAATAGGTGTTGGTGTGGTTGTTGTCGCTGGTGTAGCTGTTTCGACAGGTATAGGAGTGGTTGGTGTTGTTGGTGTGGTAGCTGTTGTGGCTGTTGTTGTTGCCGTAGCTGATGCAGCTGATGCTTCTGATGCTTCTGTATTTACATCCACAGTCTGTCCACCAACCTTTCGTGTGCGTCGGCGCCGGGGCTCGGTTTTTTTAATATCCGCCTCAGTTAATGCTACTGTGACTTCTTTAACAGTCATCTTATGAAGTACAAAGAAAAAACAACAATACTATTCATTAACCAGTATTACATTATAACTCACACCAGAAAGAGCATGAATCCTTCACAAATAGACAACGGTAAATCTGGACTCCCAACAAGTATCGCGCCGCAAGTTTGTTATATTCCTCTTCATCATTGCTGTTTGTAAGCTTTTTACCGACTTCCGTAACTACCGAATCAATATCTTCGCTAACCCATGTATTATCATTGTATGCATCTTCTTTCCATTCTGTATCTTTCTCCACCTGATTCAATACCTCGGCAAATGCAGGTGTTAATTGAAGAAGTTGCTGACTTAGTGTATACAGTGTATGATGCACTCGCAGTGTGTGGTGATTTGTGAAATGGAATTGTATTTCATTCTTGTATATTACCTTGCATTCATATTCATTGTCGCAGCCAGACATGCGAGTGGCGACGCTCTCCCCGTAGGGGAGAGCCTGACTCTCCAACCAGCAAAGCTGGTTGGAGCGGACATTGTCGCCACTAAGCATTGTCTGGCTACTTAGCCAGCCTTGCGATTGCTTCACATTTACAGTATCCCGTTCGCCAAGGCGAACGGGATGTTCTGAGGTATGTTGCAACTCGCAAGTCTGGTCGCAATTTTCGCATACATGTCCAACAGGCATGTAGGTTTCTCTCTCACAACCGGAATACACTTTCTCTTGTTCAGTAGGTTCTACGCCAAAGTGTTTTGCATCATCACTGCTTTGGATACCGAACCAAAACTTTCCCGCAATATCTCCTCCGTAATACCGACCCATTGTGTTTAGTTTAGTTTTTGTATGTTCCTTTTGGTGAAATATTAATGTAGTTTCATTTTTTGTGGGAACCAAACGCCAAAACCATACAACGGGGTCTGGCGCAAATTACGGTAATTCAAGAATTCCAGGATCCCCAACAAAGTCCCCCAAAAGTTCAGGACTTTGGAGGCGGATGTTGGAAGTAGAGAAATCTCAAAAACCATAAAGTACGGTCTGGCGCAAATTACGGTAATTCCAGGATCCCCAACAAAGTCCCCCAAAGGTTCAGGACTTTGGAGGCGGATGTTGGAAGTAGAGGAATCTCAAAAACCATAAAGTACGGTCTGGCGCAAATTACGGTAATTCAAGAATTCCAGGATCCCCAACAAAGTCCCCCAAA
>JACCDO010267369.1_pt1 | contig 14886 bp, 13 predicted proteins | sample 7446101 | NCBI WGS metagenome assembly JACCDO01 (sample SAMN15323440, study PRJNA562643) | freshwater metagenome | isolation source: river surface water | place: USA:Blue River Watershed | collected 2017-08-16
AGAAAATGCTGGAGAAATTAACTTTGTATTATTTTTATTAATAATATGATTGATTCATTATGGGTTTATAATGGTGTTAAAAATGAATTAGAATATCTTGATACTGAATATCTTATTACATGGAATAATAATAAACTTTATTTAAAATGTACAAAGAATAAATTTATTAAAATTAGTAATAGAATTGATAATTTAATTAAAATGATTACATATATTAAAGGAACAAATACTGAAAGTATTGAAATATATTTGTGTTTATCTTCATTAAAAAAACAAATTGATAATAATTATAAAATTACACCAAAAAATATTAATAGTGGATATACAGATATTACTAATAGATATATTTTTATTTGGAGAGAAGAAGAATTTGAAAAAGTTTTATTTCATGAATTAGTCCATTTTTTTAATTGTGATCATCGTGAAGAAACATATAATTATTACACAAACTATGATTCATTATTTGAAGCTATAACTGACTTTAAAGCAATTATTTACAATATTGTTTATATTTCATATATTACAAAATGTAAAATAGATAAATTAATTAATTATGAATTTTCATTTATTATTAATCAAGGTAACATGATAAATAATATTATTAATAAAAATAATACAAAGTTAATTTCTCCAGCATTTTCTTATTTTGTTTTAAAAGCAATGTTAATTAATTATTGTATTTCTAATGATTTTACTGAAAATGATTATGATAATTTATTTATACATAATAAAAATTTTAACAAAATTATTAAAAAATTTAATAAATTAAATGAAAATTATTTTTTTAATTTTAATTCAAGTAGAATGACATTTTTTGAATTAGAATAATTTATAGACTTACTTCAGTAGTTTTCATTCCTGCTTCTTCATAAACAGTTTTAAGAAATCTTTGAAAGTATTTAAATTCAATAACATAACCATCTTCTTTTCCAAATAGTTTAGCAGTTTTCTTGTCTAGTTTAACATCTTGTCCGTTTCTAAGTCCTAGTTCTTTAAATTTATTAGATAGAAGACTCATTACCTTAGTTCTAGGTAATTCAGTTCCTTCTTTAAGATCTAAAAATTTAATAAGTACTGGAGGAATTGGTTTGTTTTTAAGAATTCCACTGTCTTCAGTTACATTTCTTTTTTTCTTTTCTTTTCTTGCTTTATTAACATCATCTTCATGAGCTTTATCTAATTGTTTAACTAATCTTAAATTAGTTCTTCTTAATGCATTTTGATCACGAACACAACCTTTAAGTTTAGTTTCAAGTTCAGTAATTTCTGCTTCAAGTTTTGAAATTTTTTCTTCATTACTTAAAAGTTCAGTAGTTAGTTCTTTATGAGATAATTTTTTAGGTTTTTCTTTCTTTTCTTTAGTTCCTTTCTTTTTTCCCTCATCTTCAGATTCAGATTCTGATTCATTATCAGATTCAGATTCTGATTCAGATCCAGAATCTGATTCATCATCAGAAACATCTTCAACTTTGACATCAACTTCAGATTCAGATTCTGATTCATCATCAGATTCAGGTTCAGGGGCTTTTTTACTCTTTTTATCTTCTACTTTTGCTTTCTTTTCTTCTACTTTACCTTTAGATTTTTCTTGGACAGTTTTAGTACTATTTTTTGCCATACATTATAAATTTTGATTTCAAATAGTTAAATTATCAATTTTTTTAGATTTATAGTATAATTGAATATTATATATAAATTTAAAAAGTCACTAATATTTGGGTTTTATTTTTATTATTTTGGGTGTTTTTATGAGGTGAATTTAATATTGGCATTTGCTTTACTTCATACTTTTTATAAGGTTTGCTGATTTTTTTTATTTTTGGAGTTATTTTAATCTTTTTTGTTTTATTCATGTCTAATTCAATTATTTGTTTATTTTTTATTACATATTCCATTATATTTTTTGATATAAACCACATAAAAAAATTTAATTGTCCAACAGTTGTTATTATACACTCATTATTTATAAAGTATGGTATTCTTGTTCCTCTTGCAAATGGATCAAAACTCTTTTTTTGAAATGCTTTTAATTGTTGTTTATATGATTGATGAACTGAAAATTGTGTTTGTACGTCATTATTACCTGGTAATTTATAGGATATCTTATTTTTCTTTGAATATTTTGTTACAAAATAATCTATTAATCTTATTGATATTTTTGTTTTTACGTTATTTTTATTTTCAGAATTTATAATTTGAATAAAATCATTATAACATTCTAAATTTTCATAAAATTTTTCTACAGATTTTAAAAGAAGACTTTCTTGTGAACTTATTTGAATTAATTTGAATATTTTATTATTTAACTCATTTGAACTTAAATTTTTATCCATTTTATGTCAAATTATTATAATTTATATTGTAATATTGTCTTTAAGTTAATATATCATAAATTATATTTTTGAAACATTAAAAATTATTTTACCTAACTTATTTTCATCTGAATCTGAAGAAGAATCAGACATATTTGAATATAATTCTAAATTTAATTTTGGTTCTTCATTATTAATTTCTGTTGTTTTAATAAATAATAATTCATTATTATCATCATCACTAACATCACTTTCTGAATCATCTAAAATTTTATAGTTATATTCAGTTTCAATATCCATTATGAATGATAATATAACAGGTCTTAAAATTATTCCAAATGTATCTCCATGTATCCAAACAGCATAACATTCTAATACTAATTTTAATTTACCATTATCAGGAACTTCATCTAAAGAAATTTTTTCTGATTCATTGTTATTTAAAATTATATTTGTTTTAAATTCTTTTGAATCTATTACTTTAACCTTAATCATAGTTGTATTTTCATTACCTCTTAAAGAATGATGAAAATTTATTTTTGATTTATCATTTATATGATCAAACCATGTATTTGCATTTTTTTTTGCTTCACTAACTATTTTTTCATCAATGTCATTTATTAGTTTTATCACTTTTTCTGTTTTTAACTCATCAACACAATCTAATTTTATTTCTACTTCATTGTTTTCTACTGTTATATCATTAACTAATGTTGGTAGTTGAAAAACCATATTTTTTAAAACGTTATCATCTTTATATTTTATAAATATTATTTTTTTATTTTCTGATTCTTTTATGTTTTTAAAAAAAATTTTATCAGTATTAACCTCTGAAATTTTATATGGATTTTGACAATGCATTAATATATTATAAATTTAATTCCTTAAATAAATTAATTTAATTTTTTATATAATATAATTTTTTCATATTATAATTATTTTTTTGATTTTGATTTGGTTTCTTTAGCTGTAGTAGCTTTTTTACCTTTACCTTTAGCTTTAACTGGTTCTTCATCAGATGATTCATCTGAATCTGAATCTACTTGTGCAATAGGTTGAGTTTTTTGTACAACTACTTCATCATCTGATTCATCATCATCTGATTCCTCTATTTTTTTAGTAGAAGCTTTTTGTTTAACTGGTTCATCATCTGATTCATCATCATCATCTGATTCTTCTTTAGTTGCACTTTTAGTTGCTTTGGTAAAAACATTTGCAGGTTCTTCTAATTTTTTAGGTAATGGTTCATCATCACCATCATCATCAATAAAGTTATCATTTTCATAAATTTGTTTATACATAGAATTTGATGATTGACTTGGTTCAACTTCAACTTTAATTAGTTTGAATACAACACCACATTCAGGATCTTTTTTAGTAGTTGCATGAGCCCAATATTTTACTGGTCTAAACATTAATCTAACATTTGATAAAAATCTTACTGCATTAGCAAAATCATCAACTGTGTTAATATTTTCTACTTTAGTTCTAGTACGTTTTCCAGTGTCTTTATTTAATACAGAATTAAATACTTGAGTTTTGACATTATTATCAGGCCAAGTTGTATCTAATTTAATTTTCATGTAAGGAGGTCTAGGAGGTGAATCCTTTTTCTTGGTATCCTTTGCATCATCATCATCAGAATCATCTGCTGCTTGATCTTGTCCTTCTCTATAAATAGGATTATATTTATATTTCTTAGATTTTTTACCAATCATTGCTTCCATACATTCTGCTGATCCTAAATATTCATCAATTGATTTCATTTTAGCTGCAAATTCTGCAACTTCAGGAATTGAAAGATCAAATGGTACTCTTAAATGTGATCTATCAGCATCAGTTTTATAAAATTCACCTAATCTTGGTACACCATAAGTGTATAATTTAATCCAAGGGCTTTGAAGAAAAAGTGGTCCTTCTTTTCCAGAATTTGTGGGGTCATATCTTGGATATGCAATCATTTGTCCTTTGGATCTACTGTTTTCTTCTAATTTTGTGAATGATAAATGTTTTACGTCAAATTTACTATAATCTACGGTTCCTTCATTAGCCATAATTACAGAAACATAGACTTCAATAATTATAATAATCAATTTTTTTTATTAATCATTTTTTTTATCTACTTTTATATATATATATATGAATATTGATACTTTTTATTATAACAAATATATTAAATATAAAACAAAATATTTAATATTAGTTAATGAACTATTAGAAGGCGGTGGTAAAGGTAGTGGTAAGGTATCTCGTGGAACAAGCCAACCTAAATCATCACCTAAATCACCTAAATCACCTAAATCACCTAAATCACCTAAATCACCTAAATCTGATAAATCTGATAAATCTAAAAAAAATCAAGACAAAAAGAAACAAGAAGATGCTGCACGTAAAAGAGAAGAATCTGAACGTAGAAAAGAAGAAGCTGCTGAACGTAAAAGAGAAGAATCTGAACGTAGAAGAGAAGAATCTGAACGTAGAAAAGAAGAATCTGAACGTAGAAAAGAAGAATCTGAACATAAACGTCAACTAAGACAAGAAGAATTAGAACATCAACGTGAAAAACGTGAACAACAAAAACAACAAAGAGAAGAAGAAGCCCAACGTAAAAGAGAAGATCAAGAATATAAAAAACAACAAAGAGAAGAAGAAGCCCAACGTAAAAGAGAAGAACAAGAACATAAAAGACAACAAATAGAAGAAGAAGCCCAACGTAAAAGAGAAGAACAAGAACATAAAAGACAAGTTTTAGAATGTAAAAAAAAATTACCCAAAGGTCAAGATCCTAGTATATGTGATATTGATCCAAATAGTGCATTTAATATACCTATGATAAATGAACAGGAACCAATTATCCCTGATAATGAAATTTAATTTTGATTAAGTTTAAATCCATTAATTCGCTTATTTTAATAATAAAAATATATATAAAGAATATTAATAATATAATAATATGGAGACTCAAGCTACTAATTATGGATTTAATGATTTAAATTTAAAAGATTCACTGTTAAAAGGTGTTTATCTTTATGGTTTTACAAAACCATCTAAAATACAAATAAATGGTATACAAAGTATATCATCTGGTAAAGATTGTATTTTACAATCACAATCAGGAACCGGTAAAACTGCAACCTATTTATTAGGTGCATTAAATAGAATTGACGTTGATGAAAAAAAATGTCAAGGTCTTATAATTACACCCACACATGAACTTGCTGATCAAGTTTATGATGTTGCTATTCAATTATCTAAATTTTTAAATATTAATATTGTTAAATGTATTGGCGGTACAGATATTAATGAAACCAGAGAACTAATCAAAAATGCACATATTGTTATTGGAACTAATGGAAGAATATTACACATGATTAAAGAAAAACGTATTAATTTATTTAGTATTAAATTTATTATTTTAGATGAAGCTGATGAACTTTTAGCTGATGGATTAAATGAAAAACTTAAATACATTTTTGATAAATGTTCTGATGGTATTCAATGTTGTATGGTTTCTGCAACATATCCACCTCAAATTTTTAATATTTCTAAAAAAATTATGGATAACCCAGTTAAAGTTTTATTAAAAAATTCTGAAGTTGCTGTTGACTTAATTAGTCAATTTTATGTTAATGTTGAAAAAGAAGATTTAAAATTTGATACTTTACTTGATTTATATTCTTTAGTTTCAACTTCTCAAGCAATTATTTTTTGCAATTCTGTTGAAAAAGTAGATTGGCTTAAAGAAAACTTAGAAAAAAATAACTTTGTTATTACTTGTATTCATGGCAAAATGAATCAAAAAGAAAGAGAAACTATTGTTAAAGAATTTAGAGATGGTAAAACTAGAATTCTTTTAACTACCGATTTATTATCAAGAGGTATTGATATTCCTTTGGTTAATCTTGTTATTAATTATGATTTACCTATTAATAAAGAAAATTATATTCATAGAATTGGAAGATGTGGGCGTTTTAATAAAAAAGGTGTTTCTATTACAATGGTTAAAATGGAAGATCCTTCTGACGTTAAACTATTTAACAAACTTAAATTTCACTATAAAATAAATATTCAAGAACTTCCTGAAAATATTGAACAATATTTATAAATATAAAATTTATTTTACTAATTTAATAAAATAATTTTTATTCTTAATTTGTTGGCATAAAGATATCATTTTTGGTAAAACCAAATTTAACAATATCTTTAAATAATGAATCTTCTTCTAACATTCCAAATGTTGGTCTACCACCTGATTCATCTTTTGTATATTCTGAATTTTCTATCTTTTCTGAATCCAATAATAATTCAAATGCTCCTGTTCCTCCTGGTATTACTTTACCTAATAATATTCTTGATGATACTGAATTTGTTGTATCTTTTTCATTAAATAATGCTGCATTTATAAAATGATCCATTGTTTTCTCAAAAGATGCTCTTGCAAATACATCTGAATCTATTTTCCCTAATCCATGTCTATCTATTGATATTATATTCCCTGTATGTGTCATCATATCAATTAATACAGACATATGATTGTGATTAATTGAATCACTACCAAATGTACTCATAAACTCATTTAATAATGTTTGTCTTGCTGCTTCTATACCATATAATCTATATGTTGTTGCTATATCATTACATGATGTTCTTGACATATTAATTCCTTTAATATATTTTAATTTTTCCAAGTTAATACCATCTGTAAATACAACAAATTCATCATTTAATTTATAATCACCTGTTGTCATATCAGTTACTAATCTTTTAGAACCTTCCATATTTACACCATTAATATTATTAATTCCTTTTAATATTATTTGATCTAATATTATTTTTAAAAAGTCTGTTAACATTGTATAGTTAAATGATGACATATTGAATCTAATATGAATTATTTGATCATTTTTATCATTATTTGATAATATACAACATCTTGTTATTTTTGTAAATATATCTTTTTCATTCTTTTTAAGACTCTTCAAGTTACTAAAATTCTTTTGCCAATAACTTATGAATTTTGTTTTAATATCAAGTAATGTTGTTTCTTTATCATGTAGTTTTTCCATGTTTAATTTTATTCTAAACACTAATTGTAATGTTGTTAAATCTGCTTTTTGATTATTAATAAAAAATGGATTTTGTACATTATCATTTTTTAATTTTTTTGATATTTCATCATTTGATCCACTATCAAAATATATTTGAGCCGAATCTATCAATTCTCTTATAGTTAAAAATTTTAAGTATGATGCTATCTTATTTACTTTTGTCTTACTACTTGCTATGTCATCATTAAAATATATTTTAGTTTGAGGTGTTTTGATATCTTTGCTGTAATGTAATAACTCTTCAATTCTTGGCACACCTCCTGTACTCTTAGATGCAGAACCCGCACTATGTTTTGTATTTAATGTCATTTGTGATGTAGGTTCACCTATAGATTGTGCAGCTATAATACCAACCATTTCTCCAGGTTCAACAAGTGCTTTTACAAAATTTAATTTAATATCTTTTAATATGTTATCAAATTGTGTTTTTGTTAATCCATAATCAAAAATACATTTCTTAGGACATAAGTAATTATGTAATGCTATTTCTAATAAATATTTTAATGATCTATCATCATGTAATAAATACTTATCAGTTTTCTTTAAAGATGGTAATAATCTTGTTTCTTCTGATGTAATTAATTCTTCTATAGAATCAATTATATATTGTGGTGATAATTCAATATTTTCTTTTTTGTTTGAATAATCTTGAATTATTCTTAACAAGTTAACAGGCAAAAAGTATTTTTCTTCAAATACTTTATAATTATTGTTTGCAACTTGTTGAATATTTCTTAAATTATTTCTATATTGAATTATTTTCTCAACATAATTTTTACTTAATTTTGTAATATCTTTTAATTTTAATTTTGTTTCTATTTTTTTTATTTCATCTGATGAAAAACCAAATACATTATTTATTTGTTCATTATTCATACCTAACATATCTATTGGTAATTTTGTTTGTTTTGATTGTTCTATTCCATTTTCACCATATACATATTGAATAATTACATTTTTTGAGTTACGATTAGTCATATCATATTTTATTGATAAGTCTTCAAGACCTTTAATCAATTGTCTTTGAATATATCCAGTTTTTGCTGTTTTAATAGCAGTATCAATTAAACCTTCCCTACCTGCCATAGCATCATAAAAATATTCATAAGTATTTACACCTTGAACAAATGATGATTTAATAAAACCTCTTGCTTCAGGTGTATCATCATCTCTATGGAAAATTGGTAAAGATCTATTCTCTACTTTCTTTTTAATTCTACTTCCTTCAACAGTTTTTTGACCTACACAACACATCATATGTTGTACATTCATAATACTACCTTTTGACTTTGAATCCATCATAACAAATAAATTATTTTTATTATCTAATGTTTTTGATACTGTATTACCAATATCAACACTAAATGCATTTAAATCTGATCTTAAAATATTTTCTACAATTGCTGGATCTAATTGATCAATATCATTCTCATATTGTGTTAATAATACATTATATTCATTTATTTTATTATTTGTCATTTGTTTTACTAATTCATATACTTTATCTGTTGACATTGAATCTCCTAAACCTATTGTAAAACCTCTATGAGCTAAAAATGATAATACTAATCTTTGACTATCATCAATAAATCTTCTTGTTTTATTTGGTCCATATTTATCCCAAATAAAATGAATAATTGAGTTTTTAACTTTTGATAATGTTGATTTATCTAATTTACCTACTGTTAATTGACCATCAACTATTTCAAAAGTTTTTTTATTATCTTTAATTTGTACTGTGTTTATACCTTTTGGTATTATATATGAAAAAATTTCATGACCTGTGTAAATTTTATCCATATCTATTTCAAATTTTGTTTCAGAACTTGTGTTACACAAAAAATTTGCTACATCACTTCCTTTTACACGTACATCTGGCTGAGTTAATAAATATGCACCTGATAATGCATCCTGTACACAACCAATAATTGGGTTTGAATCTTTTGCTCCAATAATTTGTAAAGCTACGTTTGCTATTCTTCTTAATTCATTTCTTGCTTGAATTGATTGTGCTATATGCACATTCATTTCATCACCATCAAACATTTGGTACCTATAATTTATTTATATGTTAAATTATAATCATATGTTGTTGAATAAATACCACTATTTTTTCAAATAATGCTATAAGTATTTAAACCCCGAGTATGATCACCATCACTGGTGGGATTAGACTATATCTTAAGCACTCATCGAAGTTGATTAGACTTCTCGTACCCACTAACATTTAGTCGTTGAACCTTCCTCATATTCTATCATAGCGAACTTAGAGGCTTGGCTGCGGATTGTCCTTTTAACTTTACATCTTTTTACCATTGGGAAGGGTAATTAACCCTGGTCCTTTTTACTGTTTCCAATAAAAAGTGGTAATGTAAAGTCTATATTGTTATTTCTTTTAAATAATTATTAATATTAAGTTTTGGAATTTGGATATCTAATTTATTTTCAGTTATAAATGTATTTACTTTTTTATAATGAGTTTGTATTTCTTGTTCATTTATTATGTCTTGTTTTGACACATTTTTGGAAGCTTCTAGTGGTTGTAAATTATACCATTTAAAACATGCTTTTATTTCATCTTCATTTTCAAGATTAAATTTTGCACATGGTATAACATGATCAATTTGCCAAAATGAACCATAATTTTCAAAAGTCATACCTTCTGTAAAATTATATTCTAACCAGGTTTTTAAAAATTCCAGATCACAACTAACTAAATTATCTACAGAACTATTTTTCTTAAGACAATAATTTAATCTTCTTCTTAAATTTTTTTTTAATCTATAATTTTCATCATTAATAGTTCTTTCTCTGGCTTGTTCATTGATCTTGTCACGATTTTCTTCGCGCCACTTTTTATTATTTTCCATATATTTGTCTTTATTTTCGGTATAATGTTCTTTATAATATTCCTTTATTTTTTCTTTATTATTTTCATAATAAACTTTTTGTTGTTGGTGTACTTTATCCTTGTTTAATTTTTTAGACTCATTACGTCTTTTATTATCACAAGGTTTACAGCATTTTCTACCAGCAACTTGAATTTCAGGAGTTAATACAATAGAACATTTACCACATAATATTTTTTGTTCAGCTGAATTATTTTCAATAATCATTTTTTCTTTTTGATTTTTATAATCATTAGATCGACAATCTTTACAGTATGTTCGACCTTTAATACGATTATCATCATTAAATTCAGCTTCACATTTTGAACAATGTGTATGTAATACTTTTTCTGGAGCTGGAATATTGTTTTTCTTCCTTTCTCTCCACTCATTGTGTCTTATTTTAAGACAACTTTTGCAAATACTTTCTTTTTTAACTTTATTATCATCAGTTAATATAACTGTGCATTTGGTACATTTCTTTTCTTCCATAACTTGATTATTTATAATTTATTTAACTTAATTTCAATATTTTTTAAGGAGGTTCCCGCAATTTGAAAGTGTAGCCCATTATAGATGGACTAGGATGTAAAAAGCTTTGTTATCGCTCATCCTTTTACCAACCTTGATGTGTTGATCGGCATTATAGGGACCGCATACCGAAACATTTACACGTAAAGTGTTACAATCATCTCGATCAATTACATGCGCTCTATGTCCCATCATAGAAGGTTTGTGTAATGTTGGTTGACGGTTAAAAAGTAGCCAATCATCATTAACTACATGTCTTTCAACAATATCACCAATATTTAATTTTATAGCCTTCTTTCTATATTTTAAATCTATTTTTTGTATTTCTGGTTTACCGTCTTTATAAACTGTTCTAAATACAAAGTTAGCACCTGGATAATCATCTCTACCATTTTTTACTAATTCAGTTAAATGTTTTATATTAAATGGTGTAACTTCTTCAGGAACTGTTAATTCCATTGCTATTTTTTTTGGTATACCTACTTGATCAATATCAATATATGGATCTGATGTAATAACTGAACGAGCAGAGAAATCTACACGTTTTCCCATCAAATTACTTCTAACACGACCTTGTTTAGCTTTAATACGTTCTGATATTGATTTTGTTGGTTTTCCACCAGTTTTAAACTCTGATTTTGGTAAAGATATATTTTCATTATCAAAATATTGTACAATATGTAATTGTAACAAGTTCATTATGTCTTGATTATATGCTGATATCTCTGTATTATTTATTTCTTTATCCATTTGTGCACGAACTCTTTTATTGCTATTTATTATATCTGCAATTTTTAAAGTTAATGAATCTTCCATTGTTGATGATTGCATAAAATCTATTTTTGCTGTTGGTCTTATAGCTACAGGAGGTATAGGAAATCTTGTTAATATTAAATCCTCTGGTCTTTGTTGTTTTGGATTAAAACCTAGAATAAAACATTCTGTATCAGATAAATTTGATAATATATTATAACACTCTCTTTGTGTTAACGGTCTTATTACTTTTTTACCTTGTTCTAATACTTCCCCTGTTTTTTCATCTACTACTTGACTTGTTATTTCTCTTTCTAAAATTAACTTTAAAGATGCTGCACTTTCTTTTTCTTCTTTTTTTATTTTACCTACTGGGGTTCCACAATTTGGACAAAAATATATATTTTTTGTTAGTTGTTTTACTTCCTTAAATCTGCTTTCTGGTTTTTTATTTACAAGTTTTTTATATACATTATCTACACGATCAATTAATACTTTAGAACATTGTAAACATATACATTGTAATACTAATTTTAAGTGTGGTAAAAAACCATAATGGTATGAATATTGTGCTAATTCTGTATGACCAAAATGTCCTGGACAATCATTTGCATCTTGACCACATGTGGTACATGGCAAATATATATCACATGTTCCTAATCTTAAATCTACTAAACCTCCTTTTATAGGTTCATAGTTTTGATATGATTCTGGTAAATTAATACCAAATGGATCATTTGACACTGCCGAATATTGTTTTACTTCTTTATTCGTAAAAATACAAAATTCCACGCCTTTAATGGATTTAACATCTTCACTATAATACTTTGGATCTGTTGACATACTTATTTATATAAGGGAGAAACCTTTATATAATTAAATAATCAAATTTTTTTAAAAATTTTATTTCAAACTTAGTTTAAATGATTGAAAAAATTATTAAAGATTTATTTGATAAATTCTTAATTGAAATTAAAAAAGAAGAAAATCAAAAAAGACTCGAATTTGAATTTCTTAATCCTTTACTTACTCATTATACTAATAAAATATATCCTTATATTACACTTCTTATGATTTTATATTGTGTTAATTTATTATTAATTGTTATTATTCTTGTATTAATAATTATGTTTAATCGTAAAAAATAAAATTCTAAACTAAAATAATATGAACAATAATTATGTTTCTTTAAATAGAGCTTTACAAAATACTAATCTTGATTCACCAAATTCTTCTGTTAATAGAAATAACATTATAAATAAAAAAATTACAAGTGCATTTTTAAAACACCCAGAACAAACTAGAAATCCTACTGAACTATCAACCGTTCAATATAGTTCTCAACCTCAAGTTCAATATGTTTCACAACAAGTTCCTGTTCATTATAGTTCTCAACCTCAACTTCAATATGTTTCACAACAAGTTCCTGTTCAATATAGTTCTCAACCTCATGTTCAATATGTTACACAACAAGTTCCTATTCAATATGTTACACAACAAGTTCCTATACAATATGTTACACAACAAGTTCCTGTTCAATATGTTACACAACCTTTAAATAACTTACAAAAACAAAATAAAGCTATTGAAATAATTAAAAATAAAAAGCAAATTAAAGAGGATGAATATGACGAAGCTAATGAAGAAGAATATGAAGATGAAGTAAATGATGAAGCTGATAATGATGAAGAAAATAATATAAAAAATAAAGTAAAAACAAATAATATAAATGTTAACAACATTATTAATAAGGCTAAAAAAGCATCACAATTAATTAATAATAAATCAGTTGAAGTTAATAAAGCTCAAGAATTAATTAATAATAAATCAGTTGAAGTTAATAAAGCTCAAGAATTAATTAATAATAAATCAGTTGAAGTTAATAAAGCTCAAGAATTAATTAATAATAAAACTAGTGAAACACCATATTATTCTGTTGAATATACTGAATTAAAAAATAATTTAGAAGAAATTAAAAAAAAAATAGATAATATTCCTGCAAGTTCAAATAAAACTATTTATGATGTTGATTGTGATAAAAAAATAAATGTAGTAAAAAATGAATTATTAGATAAAATTAATAAAATTAATGACAAAAATAAAAATACAAAAATTAATTATATTAATGATTTATTTGATTTATTAATATCAAATGAAGTTTTAACAAATAATGAAATTAATAATATTAGAAAAAAAATTGAGTCAAATGAAATTGATCATGACACAATAATTTTATATTTAGAAAATAAAAAAAAATTAACAAAACAATTAAAATTTAATCCATATAGAAACATAAATAATTATGGTGATTTTCTTGAAGGAAAATGGCAAGTACCTATGCCAAAACCTCCAGTTTGTATTAACAATGCAGAAATGAATAAAGTTTATCAATACGATGCAGGATTTAATAATTATGCACAATTTAAATAGTTATATTTTTATCCAATAATTTATTTAACTTCATTATTAAATTATATGTGTCAGATGAATATTTTGTTTTATTATAAATAATATTGTACCAAATTTTTGATAGCTTATTTGCATCTTTCCAATTATATTTATTATCTTCTAATACTTTAATAAATTGCTTTCTTTTATTTAGCCTATTCATACATTCTGAAGGGAAAAAATCAAGTAACTCATTTTTCCCATTAAAACTAATAGTGGTTTTTTGTTCCATAACTAATTATAAATAATATAAAATAAATTATTTACAATTTTTTATATAATTTAATATAATATGCATTATACAGCTGATGGTAGAGTAGTTAAAGAAAACACAAATTTAGTTGAAAAAAAAAATACTATAAATTTTAATTATGAAACAATTAATAACTTTAATACAGATTTTAATGTTTTAGACAATAATTTATATAGTTCATTTAGTTCTTTAAAAAATGATAATGTACCAAAAATTCCTAGTGATATACCAAAACCTTCTAATAATTTACAACAAAAAACATCTAATCAAAACAATGATTACATTGATGATTTTTTTAGCTTAAATATGTTAAATAACTCACAATTTCCCTATTTAATGACACCACCAAATAATTCTTATTTAAATTACTTCCAACAACCATTAATAACACAAAAACCAAATATAGTAACACAAGTTGAACAACCACAATTATTTCCTCAACCTATTATGTCTGTTGAACAACCAATATTTCAACAACCTCTGATGTCTGTTGAACAACCATTATTTGCACAAGTTGAGCAACCAATATTTCCTCAACCTATGATGTCTGTTGAACAACCACAATTATTTCCTCAACCTATGATGTCTGTTGA
>JACCDO010896131.1_pt1 | contig 14885 bp, 16 predicted proteins | sample 7446101 | NCBI WGS metagenome assembly JACCDO01 (sample SAMN15323440, study PRJNA562643) | freshwater metagenome | isolation source: river surface water | place: USA:Blue River Watershed | collected 2017-08-16
AAAAAATTCTGTTTAAAAGCAAGTACCAAAAAAGCAGATGAGATTCATGATTATTACATAAAATTAGAAGAAATTCTACAAGAAACTATTAACGAAGAAACAAATGAACTTCGTTTACAATTACAAAATAAAGAAATAGAATTTGAAGAGTTAACTTTTGAAAAAACTAAATTAGAAAAGAAAAATTTTGAATTAGAAAAAGATATAAATAAACTCTCGAAAACTAAAAAGAAAGAACAAGCTAAAAAAGGTTCTCTTATTTATTTAGGTACTAATGAATTAGATAAAGAAGCTTTTAAAGCTGGTATTTGTCAAAATGATAATGCTCGAACTACAGGTCTAAGTGGAGGAACTACTACTGATTTTATTATGAAAGATATTTGGTATACCAGATTTAATAAAGAAATAGAAGATGCTGTTAAAAAAAATTATCGAGATGTTAGGATTTTACAACGAAAAGAACTTTATCAAATCGAATATTATGATGAAATTAAAACATATGTAGATAAATTAGTTAAATTTTTTAATGAACTTGACAGATTTCCTGAAGAAGCAATAGATAATACAATTAAAAAAAGAGAAGTTAAAAATCCTGATCTTCTTGATCATAAAGTTTGTTCTATGTGTCAAATTGATAAACCATTAGATAATTTTCATTTTGCGAAAGAACATGTAGATGGTCATGAAAATACATGTAAAGAATGTGTAATAGAGAGACAGGAAAAATTTATTGAAGAAAAAAGACAAACTACAGAAATTCCTACCGAAAAAGGATGTACTCAATGTGAGAAAATTTTACCACTTGATTCTTTTTATGTTGATAATGAGAAATTTGATCGTAGAGGAACAAAATGTAAAAAATGTATTAAAGAAGTTCAAATTAGAGAAAAAGATCATGAACATATTACAGAATATAAATGTAACACATGTCATATAATTAAACCAATTGAAGAATTCCATTTGCTTAAAAGAAGCAAAACAGGTCATCGTTATAGTTGTAAAATTTGTGAAAATAAAAAAGGTACTGAAAGATATCATAAATTAAAGAAAGAAGAAGATGAATTAATTGCATTGGAGTTAGAATTAAATAAAGATAAAGAGTTAACAGAAGAAGAAAAAAATAATTTAAAAGAAGAAAAATTAGGAGAAATTAGAGAAAGAAAAAAAGAAGAACTAAAACAGAAAAGAGATGAAATTAATAGAAGTAAATTAGAAAATAAAATTAATTGTCCATGTGGTAGTGTTACTAATGAATTAGGTAAAAATCGTCATGAGAAAACGAAAAAACATTTAGCATATTTAGAAAGACTTGAGATAAAATTAGAATCTTAATTTCTTATAAAACTATAAGAAATTTCTTAATAAATAAACTTAAATAGCATTAAAATTACTTTCAAAATCTCGTTTAAAATCATCTTTCATTTTTTGTAATTTCTCAGTCTCCTCATCAATTTCCTCCTCGTCTTCATCATCACTTTCTTTAAAATCGATTCCAAGATCATCAATACCTTCATTTTCTCCTGCTTCTAAATCATTTGTTACTTTGACTGTCTCAGGAATTTCTCCCAATTTCACCAATCTCTTTACTTCTTTCGCTTGATATAAGTAAATAATATCTGCTTTATCATCTTCAAATTCACGTAAACTAATAATAATAATATCTCCTGGTTTGATCCATATCTTTTTACGCATTGCTCCGCGAATATGACATAATCTTGTTTTACCATCAAAACAATTTCCTTCTACACGACAATTTCCTAATAATTTAACTACTTGACAATATTCTTGATTTTCCTCTTTTAAAATCAATGGTCTTTCAATATCGTCTGAAGTTCTCTTAACTTTTTTGCCCTTTTTTCCACCTTTCTTATTAATCACCATTTTATCTTTTTTAAAAGAAATTAAATTTTTAATTCAATTTTAATTTAAAAATTTATTTTCTTTCTCATAAGTAGCTATTAACTGTTATGCTGAATATAAAATCTATTACAACATACAAAATTAATGAGATGCCTTTATTCTCATCTTATTTATCACAAAATATAATTAAAAGTCAAACTTATATTGATAATAATATATTTGCAAATTTAAAGTGTCAAAAGAATGATTTAATTATTTTATCTGTTCATGGATTATATGGATATAGAACCGGTATTTTAGGATTTATAACTAATACACTTAGTAACAAATTATCAAGATTTAGTAAACCTACATTTTTAAGTAGATGTTTTAATTCTTTATTTTCTCAAGAATTAGTAAATAATGATTACGAAATATTTTCATTATTTTTTACTATGATATCAAGAAAAATTCCAATTTTGAACATTGGAAATTGGGATTTGAAAAGAAAAATATTTGATAATAATTTTTTAAAATATCATATTAATCATTCTTTACCAAATATATTTAATTTGAGTTCAATTTACATGTTAAATCCTTTATTTGATAGTGGAATGGGAATCTATTCTAATAGAGATCCAATATTTTCCGGTTTTGAGAAATGGAATATAAGTTCAACTTATGGCAGAATGAAATATACTATTTATAATAAGGGAGTAAGTTGGTATTTTTATGAATCAGATAATAAAAAAAACGGAATTTGTGTTTTAAATATATCTATAGTTGATGATGTTCCTGAATGGATAATAATTTCACAACTCAAACAAATTATAGAAATAAAAAATTTTTTAATGGAAAAATATAGTTCTAATTATGAAAAATATGAAAGTATTATTATAGGAGATTTTAAACTGGAATTTAATTTAAAAGATATTATTACTGAAATATATTTAAAATGGAAGATATTAGAAGAAGGTAATTTAAAAATTCTAGGAAAATCAGGTATAAGCAGTACTGATTTTATATTATATGAAGAAAAACATTCTAAATCTAATTCTAATTTAAATATTATTAAAAGTGATTATATTAAGTCAGAAAATGATACTTTGTTTAGTATTGAAATAAAATGTAATAAAGATAAAATTAATAAATTTAGTAAATTTAATTTAGAACCTAATACAGATTTTATAGAAAATACTAATAATTATAGAGCAATTGTTAATGATGTTGTAAAAGATGTTGTTAACAAGGTTTTTACTGAAGGGTTTAATAAAGTTATTAATAAAGTTGAGAAAAATGAAGATCAACAAATAATTGCAGAGAAAGAAGAAAAAAATAAAGAAGTTGAAAACGAAGAAGTAATTGAAAATACTAAAATAATTGTTAAGAACGATGAAATTAAACTAAAAGAAATTATTATTATTGAAGATGAAAAAGAAATATATAAACCAAGTCTAATAGATTTTAAAATTGATATTGAAAAATCTAAAGAATTTGAAAATCCTTTATATGAAAATATTATTTTTAGAGATTTAGATGGAATAGAAAAATTAAGTATAAGTAAAGATAAATATATTAATATAAATGATAATTATTTTATAGATACTTTTGAAGTAGAAAATTCATCTTCAGATGATGAATGGCATAAAATTTAAAAAATTAAATTGAAAGATAAATTATATTTTCATAAAAAATAATTATTATGAAAATAAGATTAATAAATTTTCGTTCTTATACGGATAAAACTTTTGAATTTGATGAAAATAGTCTTATTTTAATTTCTGGTGAATCAGGTGCTGGAAAATCAACTATATTAATGGCTATTCAATTTTGTCTTTACGGTAAATGTAAGAAACCTCAAACACATGGTCAAACTTCATGCTCAGTTGAAATTGAATTTGATGATATGAAAATAATTCGTACAAAAAGACCAGATCGTCTTGTTGTGAATGACATATATGAAGATAATATTGCACAAAATATTATTAATAAAAAATTTGGAGAAAATTTTGATGTAACTAGTTATATTTCACAAAATCAGTTAAATTCTTTTATTATAATGACACCTGCTGAAAGATTAGAAATTCTTGAAAAACTTGCTTTTAAAGATGTTGATCTTCCAAATATTAAAACAGAAATTAAAAGACATATTAATGAACGTAACGATGATTTAAATAAGACTGTTTCTCAAATGGAATTAGCTATTAATATGTTAAACGAAATTAAAAAACCTGAAGAAATTAAATTTCCATTTAAATGTAAAACAGAAGATCGCGAAAAAATAACTAAAAGTGAAGAAAATAAAGTTAAAAATAGTGAAAATTCTATCAAAAAACTTAAAACTCAGAAATTTCAAAAAGAAAAAGAATTAAATGAATTAAAAGTTTTAAATTCTTTTATAGATTCAAAAAAAGATATTATAGAATCATTAGTAGAACAAATAGCAGATATTTCATTAGAAGAAGAAACAACAACTTATATAGGAAATGAAAAATTGCAAGAATATAAAGATAAATTACAAACATATTTAGACAAAAAAGACATTATAGATTTAGAGAAAAAATTAATAGAAGATCAAAGAAAATTAAAGGAAATGAGAGAGATGGAGATTGAAAAATATAAATCAGAAATAGATAACATTGATAACTCACTTTGGCAAGAATATGACAAGGATGAATGTCTATCTACTATAGAAGATACAAAAGGTTTTCTTAAAGATGCTAAGAAAATATCTTTTTTACGTAAGCAAATTGATTTAGATATAGATGAAAAAGATATCGAAATAAAGAAAGAAGAGTTGGAGATATTAAAAACTTCATTAAATGAAAATAAAAATAATCTAGAAAATATAGAAAAACAAAAAACAATTTATGTATGTCCTAGTTGTCATACTGATTTAAAATTTAAGAATGAAAAACTATTTATTTCAGATGAAAAATTAGAAAATAATTTAGATAATTTGAATGAAGATGACTTAAGAGATACTATTACAAATCTAACTAAAAAAATTCGCAAAGCTGAAAGTAATATTGTTGAAATAGAAACAAAATTAAGTCAAAAAGAAAAATTAGAAAAAGAAATAGAAGAATTAACTTCCCAATATGAAGATGAATTAGATGAAGATGAATTGGATGAAGATTTATCTAGTCTTCAAGAGTATTATGATACTCAAATTAAATTAGAAAAAAAGAAAACAAATTATGAAAAAATACTACAGGAAGAAAATTTTTCAAGTTCTTATCAACATTTTGAAATTGAAGTTAATAAACTTCAAAAAAAAATTGAGAAAAATAAAAAAACTGAAGATTATAATTTAGAAAATATCAATGAAGAAGAATTAAGAAATATAATTATTCAAGAAGAAAATAATAAAAATTTAATTGATAGAATTCAAAGAAAAAGAAAAAGTTTGGAAGAAGAAAATATTAAATATAAAAATCAACTTGAAAAAATGAAAACAAAATATATTGAAAATTATGAGACTATTAAAGATGAAAGTGAATTAGAAGAAATTATATCAAATATAGAAATTGATATTAAAACATACGAAACAAAACGTGATGCTGCTGCTAAAAATTTAGAAAAAATTGAGAAATATAATGAATATAAATTGGAACTTCAAAAATATAAAAAGTTTGAAGATAAAGTTAATTTTCTAACAAATGAAGAAGATGAGAAAAGACAAAAATATGTTGCTGCAACTCTTTTTAAAGAAAAAGTATTAGAAGCTGAAAGTATATCTATTCAAAATATAATTGAAACAATTAATTCACATGCTCAATTATATCTAGATTATTTCTTTATGGAAAATCCAATAAGTGTTAAACTTTTATCTTTTAAAGAGACTAAATTAAAAAGTAAGCCACAAATAAATTTAGAAATTGATTATAAGGGAATGGAAGTAGATTTAAGTAGTTTGAGCGGTGGTGAATTAAGTAGAGTAGTGCTTGCTTTTACTCTTGCTTTATGTGAGATTTTTCATTCTCCACTTTTACTCTTAGACGAAAGTACAGCTAGTTTAAATCAAGAATTAACTACTGTGGTATTTGACGCTATTAAAAGTAATTTTAAATCAAAAACTGTAATTATAGTAGCACATCAAGTAGTAGAAGGAGTTTTTGATAAAATTATTAAAATTTAACTAGTTTTAATTTTCTAAACTTTAATAAAAGTTTAGAAAAATATTTTATTCGTTTAAGTAATTTAAGTACAGAAATAACAATCATTTGGTAAAAGACACCATGTACCATCTAAACCAGTCTCATTTTTGATTATTTCTGAATATTCACGAATTAAATCTTGATATACTTCATTTAAAACTGGTCGCCAATTATCATTAAAAGAATATGTTGATAAATATATTGTATCTTTTAGTTCTTTTTCTGCAGATAAAAATGTATCACGCATTTCATTAACATCTTCTTTAATATTTTTAGGTAATTGATAACGATTAATTTGAGATAATTCTTTTAATAATTTTTCTTTATCTTCTTTTTTCATAATCCAACGATCATTGGCACTTTCTAAGACTAATTTAGTAAAACCATTTTTATCATCTTTTTCTTTTAAATAATATCGACATTTTGTCCAGAGAAAAGGGTAAATATTAACACCTATAAAAGAATTAAAAGTTTTTTTATTCCAACAACATGGCATTCTATAAATATGAATATTATTTCCGTATTTCATTCTTAAAATTTTTTGGTAATTTTCCTTATCATTTAGCATTCTATTATGATCATCTTTTTCATCATCTTTATAATCAACATTCATAAAAGATTTGTTTAAAAAATTTCCATATGCTAATGTAAATCCTTCAATACCACAAAAACCAGTAAAAGTACTAATAACTTTATCAGATTTAATATTTTTAAAAAAATCATGAATACTTATTTCTGGAGTTTCAACTTCTATATCCTCATCATTTCCATAAGTCATATCTTTTCCAGAAGTAGCAATTATTTTACTCAAAAATTCTGGAAGATCGGTAAATTCTACGTTGTTGCTCATATTATTAATTTATATAATTAATAACATATTATAAATATAAATTTCAATTTTATTTCGTATAAGTAAAATAAGTATGTCTTCTTTTATTATATATTTGTCTTTGATTATTTTATTCTTATTGATTATTTTAATTCTTTATATTTTCATGGTTTCTAAAATATGTAATAGTTCTGAGTCTCTTGAAATTTATGAATATCAGGCTAATAATTTTCAAAAATCAAAAGATCATACTATATTAATGATAGGTGGTACACATGGAAATGAACCAGCAGGATATTATTCTTTAAAAGAATTAATTTACAAGTTAAATTCAGAGGAAATAAAAGTTAAAAGAGGTCGTTTAATAATAATACCTGCTGTTAATTATTGTGCATTAAAATTAAACTTAAGATTTATACCTTTAATAGGAGATTTAAATAGAAAATATCCGACTAAAATAAATGATAAAATAAATAATCCTATTATAAAAAAAATATCAAATTTAATTCAAGAGTCGAATTTTATTTTAGATCTTCATGAAGGTTTTGATTTCAATGGTCGTAATATACTTAGTATGGGTTCAACATTAACGCACGGAGATACTGAAGAATCTTTACAATTATCACAAAAAATAGTTGAAGAAGTTAATAAAAATATTTCGATAGAATATAAAAAATTTCGTATTTATACGAATCGAAAAGATTTGTTAAATAATAATAACTTATATAGAAAAAGAAAAAATATTAAAGGTTCTCTTTCATATTATACTAATAATCTTCATAAAGACTATATTTTGGTAGAGACCACTGGACAAAATAATATAGAACCATTGTCTCATAGAGTTAAAATAGATATGATTATTATTAATTTTATAATGAAATATTACGAAATAATTTGAATAAAATTTTATTTAAAATATTTTAAATAAAATTTAAAATCTAAAATATTATAAATTATGAATAATTTAAGTGTTTCAGAATTAATAGTCAAGTTACAACCTCATTATGAGGAACTTAATAAAAGATTTAGTAAATCTTATTTATCTGGAAGCTCTTGGTATGTAGGAGATGATTTATTAAAATGGTGGGAAATTAATTGTTTGAGAAGATATAGACAAAGTATTTTAAAATTAAAATATATTACCTGGATTGTAATGGAAGATTATAAAAATAGAATTCGTACGAATGATTCTATAAACAATCAATAAAAATATCTCTTCTACAACAAGGACATTCTTTTAATTTAATCATTTCATCATAATCAATATTACAATTTAAATTTTCAAAACAAGAACGACATAAGTTATGATTACAGCTAGTTAGTACATTATTTTTTTCATAACATACACAACATTCATCTATCTCTTTTTCTTCAAAAAAACGTGTTATTGCAATATTTTCTTTCTCTTTGACTTCAATAAATTCTTTTTTCTCAATTGTATCTAATATTTTAGAATAACGATATTTTTTACGAAATTCAAATAAAAATTTCGTTATTTCTTTTGAACTGTAATTTTTAAATTCTTGACGAAAAATTAAATTTTTTGAAGAATCCGAGACACTTAAATCTACACTATAATCATATGTAAAGAATAAAATAACAACAACATCACTATGTATAATTGTAAGAGATAAGATTAAATCATAAAATTTAAATTTTTCAATATTTAATTGTTGCATTATAACTTTTTCATCCATTGATTTTTTTGTACTTTTTTTATCTAATCTTTTTTTAATAAAATTTTGAATAATATTAAAAGTTTCTTTATCTTCAAAGTTAATATTTTCTATATCATTTTCAACTGACATATTTTATTTAATTAATAATTATTAATTAAATAGTATTTATAAATCAATTTTAAATCTCTACATTAATAGATCTGGATATTTTTTATTAAAATTAACAATTTTACCACCAGTTTTTTCATAAACTTCTTTTCTATTTTGAAAATGTTTATATAATATTGGATTGTCATCTACTAAATCAAATATATAAGGAGTAGTATCTCTCTTACGAAAAACACGTCCTAATACTTGAATAAAATATTGATCAACATCACATGCTAAAATTAATGCATCTAATTTAGGAAAATCAAAACCAGTTCCACATTTTGAAGTAATTCCAACCAAAATACGACAATCATGATCAAATTCTTGTTGTGAACCAATTAAACTATCAACATTTTCTCCTAATGTATGTAATTTTCGATATAATAATTTTCCTTGTTCAACTCTTTTTGTTAAAACTAAAAAATTTCTATCAGAAAATTCCTGTACAATTTTGATAATTAAATCATTTCTTGATTCATCTTCTGACTGTGCTTTAAGTATTGCTCCCCAATTAACTCTGCCATTATCAGTTTTTTCCATCTTTGGTTTAAATCCTGTCTTTACCATATAAACACGATGTTCTCTATTCATTTCACGTACAATTTTATTTCTTCCAAAGTAAAGTTCTAATAATATATCAAACCCATCAGGACGATAAGGTGTTGCAGTTAACCCAATTAAATATCTTGGTGAAATATATTTTAAAGATCTTGATAAAGTTTCTGCCATAATTAAATGTGCTTCATCAATTACACATAAACCAATATCATTAAAAAAACTTTTTCCAAATTTTTCCACATTAATAGCATTTACAATATAGAAATCAGCACTTTCATCAAATTTTGATTTAGTAGTTAATTTCTGAACTTTAGCTTCAGGACAAAAAGTCATGATACTTTCTTTCCATTGATTAATAAGAACTATTTTATTTACTATGATAAGAGTTTTTAACTTAATAGTCTGTGCTAAACTTATAGCACCTACAGTCTTTCCAAAACCTGTATAGCAACTAACAATTACACTTCCTGTTTTATTTAAAAATTGAATTGCTTCATCTTTTACTATTTGTTGTTCTGGTCTGAGAGAAGCACAAAATTTTGTTTTCATGACAGAAAATTCGTTCCGTTCTCTCCTTTTTCTATTTAAATGAGTAACAGCATAGGAAAAAGGAATATAAATATCGTTGTTAATAATTTCATATATATATAATGTTTTAACTAGACCACCAATTTTATTATCAATTTTAAGAGTTAAATCATTATTAATTTTTTCTCGTTCATCATTATCAAGACTATCTATATCTATAAGTAGAGACATAATATTTATTCTTTTTGATAAATAATATTATAATTTTCAATTTAATTTTTTCTTTTTTTTAATAAATGCCAAATTTATTAGTTTTAAGTGGTGGAGGTAGTTATGGAGCCTTTGAAATGGGAATAGTTAGTAGATTAATAGAAGATGAAAATTATTCATGGGATGTAGTAACTGGTGTTTCAGCCGGTTCTATTAATGCAAGTTATCTTTCAACTATTGATAAAAATGATGTAAAAAATCATATACCAGAATTTCAAAAATTATGGACTAGTATTAAAAGTAGTGATATTTATTCACCTGATTTTTTTCTTAATGGTTTAAGTGTTTTTGAAACAAAAAAATTAAAAAGTACTTTAGAAAATATTTTTGAAAATAGAAAATTATTATCTCCGATTATTATTAGTGCAACATCTTTAAGTAATGGAACAGCGCAACATTTTACGAATGAAGATTTTGAAAAATATGGTTTTACTGATTTAATTATGTCTTCAACAGCTATACCATTACTTTTTCCACCGCATTCTTTTTTAAATGATATGTTTGTAGATGGTGGTTTAACATCAAATATTTTACTTTATGAAGGAATTAATTATTGTTTAGAAAATTTTCCAAAAGAAGATATTAATATTAAAGTTGTTATGTGTGGGAAAAAAATATCTCCTCAAAAAATTAATGAAACTAATATTAATTTAAAAATTTTGTTAACACAATTACTTTCTATTATTAAAGAACAAATTGAATATTTTCAAATTCTTGAAAAAATATCTAAACCCGATAATGTGAAAATAAATATTACTGTGTATGAACAGAAAGATCCTTCTGATATTAGTTTGCTAGATTTCGAAAAATGTGATATTTTATGGAAACAAGGTTATGATTTTTCAAACGTTCATACATATCAAATATAATTTTGCTTTAAATTTTTTTAAAAAATATTTCTTTAAAAAAAAATAAAAAGTTTGTATTTAATAAAATGAAAAGTACTATTCAAAAATATAATTTATATTTAGGAGGATTCTTAATATTAGTAGGTATAATTTTAGGTGTTGTTGGAGTTATACCTTATAAACAAGCTTTAAATGAATCTTGTGGAGACAGTGATACTACATGTTTTATTAATGGAGGCGTATGTGATTTAGAGACTAAAAAATGTATTATTAAAAAGAAAAGATATCATTTATTAATACCTGCTATATTTTTAGTTATTGCTGGTATATTTATTATATATTATTTTAACTATGCTGATAAAAAGATGAATTAAGAATTACAAATTTGTTTCTTATTATATAAAAATAATGTGTACATACAACTTATTATTAATACCATTCTTAAAAAATCTTTATCATCTATATTTTGTTTATCAAAATTATCAATAATTTCTTTTTTAAATTTATAAGTAAAATAAAATTCTTTAAAATATTTTATTTCATTATCATTAAAATTATTTTTTTTGATATTCTCACTAATATCTTGAAAAAATTGCGATAAATTATTCATACTATCTTCAGACATTTTATAAGTAAAAAAACTTATTTTTAAATATTTTATTAAAATAAATAAGTATGTCTAAAAATTTACTTTTTACTTCTGCCGGAGATAATACTGAATTTTATAATAATTGGTTACATTTTAATAAAAATTATGATGTATGGGTAGTATATTATGGAAAAAATGAAAATAATTTTCAAAATTATAAAAAAGTTGTAAATAGAATTTGGAAAAATAAAGGTTCAAAATTTCAAAATTTTTATAAAATATTTAAAGATTATTTTCATGATTTAATGAAATATGATCGATTTTTTATTTTAGATGATGATATTATTATTAATACAAATTCTATTAATGTTTTATTTTATATTTCTAAAAGATATAATTTAGAGATTTGTCAACCTGCATTTATTACTGGAAAATCTTTAATTTCTCACGAAATAACAGGGGCTGAAAATGGTGTTTTTATGAAATATACAAATTTTATAGAAGTAAATGCTCCATTATTTAGTAAAAATGCTCTACTTTCATTAATGAAACATTATGATACTATATTATTAGGATGGGGGATCGATTTTTTATATATTTGGGCTAATGGTATGAATAGAAAAGATGCTTTTGCTGTCATAGATTTTATTAGATGTATTAATCCAGACCACCGTCAAAAAAAAAATAAAAGTGATCGAGAATTAAATCAAATTAAAGATGTTAATTTAAGAGCACATCATTGGGGTGAATTTGCAAAAAAAAAAGGTATTCCCAATTATTGGAGACCTGTTGTTTATAAAAAATTATATATGAGATTATATTAACAATTAGAACATTTTTTACTCCAAACTTCAGGAACATTTAAATTCTGTTCTTTCATTTTATTATAAAATCCTAAACTTGGTATTGCACTATTACATACTTCACATGGAAATAATTCATATTTAGTTCTAACAACAAAACCTGCTTGTGTAAAAATTTCTGTAAAAATATTAATTAATCTATGTTTATCGTCATCTACAAGATAATTAATTATCATAATTTGACCTTTACGAATATTATGTTTTGAAGTTAGAGTATTCCAATTATTTTCCATATGAGGATAGTCTTGTGAAAATTTATCTAAAAAACATATTATCCAATCCGGAAAAGTGCTTTTACTTAGTTCTAAAACTTCTTTAAGTGTGGGTAGCGTTTTAATATGTTCTAAAACATCTTCTAGATTAGAGGGATCAATATATTTGATTGAAATTTCGTTATTGCTCATTTTATTAAAAATTCTTAATTTATAAATTAAAAATTATAAAAAATATAAAAAAAAAAATAAAATCTTTTCTCTTGATAAGAATAAAAAACAATGAGTGCTGGAGCAATTAGTTTAGAAGCAGCTATTCGTACATGTAAAGTCGATACTGCTTATGCAAATAAAGTTGAATCTGATAGATTTTTAAACCCTGAACTTATGGTATGCCCTTTATGGAATGGTAGAGATACCGCAGGTCGTCCTGTTGCACCTGATTCTTTTTACACTAAAAGAGCAGGTTGTAATAGTGCTGAAGATCGTGTTGTAGTTGAAAATGGTGTCAGCAGACCACAATATATGCAATACATTAACCTTGATGCCAGTGGTATTCAAGGTAATATTTTCGGTAATTCTTTGGGTACAGATACAAGTGAACCCTTTGAAAATACTATGGCCTTTAATGAAGTTGGTGATATGAACAATATGGTTAACTATCCTGTTAACTACGATAGATGTATGTACAGTGAAGACTTCTTAGCAGATGGTTGTGATGCTAATGTTAATAACAGTACTGGTAACTTCGGTTTACAATTTAATAGTAATGTTGCTAGCAAGTGTGGTTACAATATGTACGAAGCTGGTCAAGCTTTAAATAGATACCAAGAACAAAAACAAACTAAAGCCAATCTTGAAAAAGCTGAAAATTACGAAGATACTATTCCTGAATCTACCCATGTTCCTCATTTAAGACATCATTTAGGTGAACATGAAGGTTCTCATCATTTAAAACATCATTTAGGTGAGCATGAAGGTCCTCATCATTTAAAACATCATGAAGGTCCTCATCATTTAAAACATCATGAAGGTCCTCATCATTTAAAACATCATGAAGGTCCTCATCATTTAAGACATCATTTAGGTGAACATGAAACAAGTCATGTTCCTCATATGAAACACCATTTAGATGAAAAATATGAAGAAACTCTTCCTGAAACAAATCATGTTCCTCACCATTTAAAACATCATTTAGGTGAACGTGAACATGAAGGTCCTCATCACTTAAGACACCCTCACCCTCACATGAGACATCATGGAACTCATGTTCCTCAACATATGAATAACCATGCTATGGCTCAAGCTAGTGAAAATTTTCGTCGTCAACAATTCGAACAAGAAGGTTTCAGATATAATGATTTTATGAATAGAGCTGGAAATAGAGAAAATTATTATTTCTAAATTTAGATAATTTTTTATACTAATTAGTATAAAAATAATTACCAACAAGATTTTGGTAGATCTTCACTAGAATATATAAATAATCCTGTATCACCAAAAGATAATTTTGTTTTCCAATTTAGATTATTTAATTCTTCGACAATTTTATGAATAATATTTATAACAGTTATTTTACCATAACTGTTATATAGATTAAAATATTTATCTAAATCTACATAATCATTTTCATCTTTTCTTCCTAATAGAAAAAGATAAATATCTTGACGAATTAAAGTTGAAACATTTTCAATCCACACATTTTTGAAATTTTCTTTATTTTCAGGATTTAAATCTATTGGAAAAGAATTCATTTTATAATATTAAGTTATATTTTTAGATTTTAATTTTTTATTTTCTATCTGTATTTCATATAATTGTCTTTGTAAAGATCTCATTTCGCTATATAATTCATCATAATTTTCAAATTTATCTTCTTTGTAATAATTTTTTCTTTTCTTAGGAGTTTTTGGAGAAGGAAAACTATCAGATGATTCTGATCCCCTGGATGAAGAAGAATAACTTTCATCATCGGAAGGAATATATTTATTTATTTTTTTAAAATCATTAGGTTTTTTATTAAAACTTTTTAAATAAGATATTGAATCTTTACTTATTATATTTTTATTTTCATTTTTCTTACTTTCTTCTCTTTTCTTGTCTTTTTTAATTTCTTCTTTTTTAATTTCTTTCTTTTCTTCTACTTCGTTATTTTTCTTATTTTCTTCTTTTTTCTTGTCTTCTTTTTTAATTTCTTTCTTTTCTTCTACTTCGTTATTTTTCTTATTTTCTTCTCTTTTCTTGTCTTCTTTTTTAATTTCTTTCTTTTCTTCTACTTCATCATTTTTCTTAATTTCTTTCTTTTCTTCTACTTCATCATTTTTCTTAATTTCTTTCTTTTCTTCTACTTCATCATTTTT
>JACCDO010476078.1_pt1 | contig 14877 bp, 9 predicted proteins | sample 7446101 | NCBI WGS metagenome assembly JACCDO01 (sample SAMN15323440, study PRJNA562643) | freshwater metagenome | isolation source: river surface water | place: USA:Blue River Watershed | collected 2017-08-16
ACTTCTTCCTCGCCAGATTTATTTGATTTTGTTAATATTTTTCCTATAATTACATCACCCTTATCTACATAAGTATTTTTACCATTTATATATTTTTTGACAATACCATTTTCATCAAGAAAGTTATAATTTGCATTTCTTTTTCTCTTATCGAAAGCAGGTAAACATATTGTCTCCGAATTATAATTTCCTTGTTTTCTTTCTTCGTCCATTAAAGTTCTATAAGATGTAGATGAAAAAAGTCCCCTCTCGATAGAGGACTTATTGAAGATTATCGAATCCTCCTGGTTGCGTTTGACCCTAGAAAAAATTCTATTTAAGTATCGACAATATAAACTACTGTTATGGGAATATATCATCTAAACTTAAACACCTTCTCAGGTGGGACAGACTATATCTTGAGCAATCATAGAAATTTACCAGATTTCTCATGCCCGTATCCATCTAGTCGTTGAACCTTCTCCATATCTTAGTATTAGGGAAACCTAGGTATCCCTATAACCCTTTATTTTTAAAGAGTTTAAACAGACTTAGGAGCTTGGCTGCGGATTATCTTTATTCTTTAAATTTTTACTCTCATAGTAGTTAGCTATGACCCTTACTTTGTTTCCAAAATAAGTTAGTACTAAAGACCTAACAAGACTTTCCCGCAATTTGAATACGTTGCCACCCATAACGATGACTTGCCGAAATTTTGTTTCGACAGGGTCTACCAATTAAACCCACTATAACACATAATTGCAACTATTGCATTGATACCACTTGGCATATCATCAAACCCCATAAACTTAGATGGTATTGTACTAACTAATGCTCTCTGTGGATAATCAAGAACATGCACTATTGTATCTGTTCGAACTTGATGTGATAATGCAAACATTCCAACCGCTTGTTTTCCCATAGAACTTTGATAAATATTTCTAGGTGAGTTATGCACACAAAATGTATCTCCGCATAAGAAACTTTGATTCTCGTCTGAATCAACTGTTATATCAGATATAATATTTTCTCTAGACTCGATGATGGTTGATATATGCATAAATAATGTAATACTCGAAATCTTCAAGTGATTTTTCCAAGTATTAAAATCCTGTAAATTCATCACACCATTGTTTCTTGAGTAGTTGATATATTTTAGATACTCAACTTTTGTACCAATATCTATAATCTTATTATAATCATATCTGTAACCCACATTTTCATAAAACTGAATAAAATTCTTTTGTTTTTCATTTAATTGTATATTTTCACAATCACTCACCAAATCGTAACAACTTAGTTCAGAATAATATTTATCATATGTAACTATATTTTTATCTTTCAAATCTCCATATAATTGATGAATCCCATTACTTACACTTTCAACCTCAGAAAATCCATAATGGGTAAATATATCCCGATGAAAAGACGCCAAAAATTCACGCTTAACAACATCAGTCCCATTCATTATCCATTCTGGAATTGTAAACTTTTTAAATCCGTAATTTCCATATCTGGTATTATTATCATTCCGTAATAAATGAAGTATCTCCACCAAAACACCTTCATACAATACTTTTTCTTTGGTTAAGATTAATTTTACAAAAGGTAAACCCAATTCTTTCAAATCACTATCAAACATTTCCATATCATTCACATTATTAAATTTAATAACCATCTCATAATTACGCTCGTCATTTTGTCTAATAATATTATTAAAAGTGTAACCAAAAATACGAGCTAGAATTGGTAAATATGGATTAGAATTGGTTAACGGTAATATTTTATTTATTGGAATTTCAAGTTCCAACTTTTTATTATCTAAAATTACAATTTCCTCTTTTACAATATGAGTCAACGGTTTCTGTTCTAATGAAATACCTATCAGGGTTTCATGTTCTTTTAATTTCTCCAGTCTTTTCCAACCTTCGCTAGTCATAAAACGATGGTCAAAAGTAGCCGTTATTTGTCTCCCACTAACTGTTGTTATAGTAAATAACTTTTTCAATGTAGGATGCGTTTCTGTATGAGTAACAGTTGTTATTGTTTGTTTTTGTGTTTTAGGGTCAAATGTTATAACCTTATCTCCGACCTCCACATCAGATATCTTTTTAACCGTTCCATTTGCCATATAAACAGGTTCGTCTTTGAAGATACATTGTGAATGATCCGGAAAAGGTATATTATTCGACATAACACCCATCATCATAGCTGGACAAATCTCACAATAATCGACTTTGAATTTCTTCATGTCATTTTCATCCATCGCTATAACAGAGTTTTCAGCCTCGGTATGGTCTATGTATTTGATTTGACCATTTTCTATAAATTTATTCCAATTAATTTCCTGATCCTCAGTCAAGTTAAGTTTATTATCTTTGTTAACTGTTAAAATAGGTCTAATAAATCTGCCTTCATCCGAAAAGATTTTAATCTCATTATCTACCTTCTGATAACTAAATGAAATTTGCCTATCTAATAAACCTGTTACCTGATATTCATGTAATTCATTTAACATTTCCTTATAATCTTTACATACACCAGAAAGAATACCATTAATAAATATTTTTGTATAGCTTATTTCATCGTCAAAAGATGTATCGTCGATAAATATAAAATTTTTCGAATTTTCTATAATTTCTTTTATTAATACTGTCGGAATTCTAGTTGTAACTGAGGTTAAAAGTGCAAGATTCATAACTATACCTATGGATTGCCCTTCAGGGGTATTATGTGTTACGCTAAAATCTGATAATAGAAATCTTCCATTACCTTCTACTTGCCACCCAACAAAATTACCCATACCTTTTTCGTTAAGTTTAAATTCAGTTTCGCTATTATCTTTTGTAATCAAAGGATTTTTACATTTAAAAATAGATAAACTGGTTTGAATAAATTCTGGAAGTTTCTTAAACTTATCTATATTAATATCAATTACATCGTTTTCATCAATTTGAATATCATATTTTTTAATGTCTTCGTGAAATTTATTTACTTTTAATGTTAAAATATGGTTTGATGTTACTGTATAATTTAGAAAATTTGATTTATCTGTATTAACTTCATACATTGGTGCAATACCTGAAATAGTTGATTTCACACGAGTTGGATACCCTTTATCGTCAATTAAAATATCACCTACCTTTATATCTTTTGCAAGTTTTACATTTCTGTCCCATGTTAAAATTGGGGTTTCAGGGTCGAAACATTCATTGGGGCAAATGAACATAATTTGACTTGCATGTGGTTGTCTTATTTTTGAATTTTTTCCCTCCTTGCCAATAGGTATAACAATTCTTCTTAAGTGTGATAATGTTCCACCATAAGTCATTCTAGATAATACCTGTGACACACCTGTTCTCATATAAGAATTCTTTTGTACACCCCAATTTCCTGTACTGAAACTGTACTTCAACCCCATAGAAATACTTGTTGTTCTAGAGATGATTGTTAATATATCAGGACGCTGCTTTTTCTTCTCCAAATCATCCTTGATTTTCTTTACGAATCTCTTGAATAAAGTACGGAATAATTCGCAACATAATACACCTGCCATCTCGACTCTCTTATTACAGTAATTATCCCTATCATCTTCAACCCTAAGTCCAACATGAGTATTTAATAGTTTACTAACCATATTTGCCAAAAACATGGCCTTCTCTTTAATAGTTGATGTAATACCCATATGAGGTAATATCTCGTTTTCAACTACTTGAGAACCATATTCTTCATGCTTATCTTCTTTAATTATATACATAGCATATTTACCAATATATCTACAAGCATCCGCTTGAGTTTTGATAAAATAACTATCTCTTAGGATATATTTAATATATTTTTGTACTTCAGGGTTATTATTATCTATCAACTTTACAATTTCATTCTCATCTACGAAACCGAGTGCTTTAAACACGATTCCAACAGGAATGGGTTCCTTGATACAATGTAACGAGAAAACAATAGACCTGTCATCTACACCAATCTTACTTTGAATCAAGACCGAATGACCAGTTTCCTCAGACATACTTCTAACATCGCATACAAACTTGTATTTCTCACCAGGTTTTTGAGCCATGATGATAGGCTGATTATAGACCCCTCTAAGCTGCCCTACAAGGACACGCTCTTTACCTCTTATGATAAAATAACCGCCCTTGTCCCATTCACACTCACCTTTTTTAACTTTTTCTATATTTGAGTGGCTACTCAGGTTACATTTATCTGAATTTAACATAATTGGTGTTCTTCCTATTACTCTTCTTTTATAGACATTTATTTCAGGCTCTTGACCGTCCATTTCTAGTGTTTCAATTATATCAACAAAGATTGGAGAATCGTATGTTAAATCTCTTATTCGAGCTTCTGATGGATAAAGCTTTCGAACCTTTCTATCTTCTTCAATGATAATAGGTTCAGGTATATAGACATCTCCAAACTTAACATGATATTTAAAATCTTTTTGATTAATTAATATATCTGTCTCTTCAACAACTCTTTGAATACCACAATTTAAATAGTCGTTGAAAGTATCTAATTGATGCTTTATAAAACCATTTTTATCGAAGTATTCCTTAAGTATATTCCATCTGTAGTTTTCGGATATGTCCATTTTGTAAGTAATAAAAAATAACTTGGTAATTATTTTAAAAATCAATTTTCTTTTTCTATCACAATTTACATTTAAGATTGATGTTAGATATCTAGTATATCATTATTAGATATCTCATTAAATTTTTAATAATATATTTGTATAATCTTCAAATGATATTATTTTATTTTTTAATAAGTCTGTAATACTATGTATCTTTAGCTTTTGAATTTCTGAATCTAAATTTTTATTTTTATCGTTTTGTTCATATATAGAATTGATACAACTATCATTATTATTATTAATACTGTTATCTATACTATTTAATCCTGCATTTATTTTATTTATTAACATATTAAATTGCTCTTCGTTTATCAATATACATTCTGTTTTGTTTTCATATTTAAATTTAATTTTCATTTGTTTTACAATTGTTTTTATATATGCCTCCATTTTTGAGGCCGTGTATCTTTTATTCATTTCTATTATATGTAATAATAATAAATTATCTTTTATTCTATCTGATTTGTGGGCTTTAATTCTTTGTTCGAAATCACTTGATACTCCAAATTCTATACAACTATAATTTTGATTATCTAATGTTGGGTATTCATAAATATATTTAGAAATTAAATGTGTTGGTATTTCAAATTTAAAAAAATAAACAATGTCTTTGCTATAATAATCGATTGGACATATATCAGTTGTCCGATTAAATATAGTAGTTTCATATTTTTGTAATTTTTTATTTTTAAATTCTAATTGTTTTGTTAGACTATTAATTTTATTTTGATAAACAATATCATCATGTTCTTTATCAGAATCAACTTTATCAATAACAAAATTATCTAAAACATTAGATATCTGTATTGCAAAATACGGTGAAATCCATTGAGCTAAATTATATGCCATTTTTCTATGAATATAAATATTTGAATTATTTTTATTTGTTTCCATAAGTTTTTCTATTGGAATATCACAAGTAGAAGAAAGTATCTGTAAATACTCTTTGGTATATTTATTTTTTTGATAATCCGTTAATACTTTACCAGCTGCTTTGCATAATTCTGTTGCATTAATACTACCATCTTTTCTAATACCAATTTTTATAATTTCTTCATTTTCAAGTAACAATTTAAAAGTTGTATCGTCTTTCAAATTTTTTATGTTTTTAGGTATACCAATATTTTCTTTTAAATATTTAATTTCTTGTTCTTTTAATTCAAGTTTATGCTGTTTTTCTTGTTCTATTAACTTAAATTCTACTTCTTTAATTTTTTTTGTTTCTGTCTTAAGATCATTAATTTCACGAGCTTTCTTAACAGAACAATTTATACAATGTAATTCTAAACTATATTTAGTTGTAAATTTTTTATTGCAATATTTACAATTATATTTATCATTTTCTTTATTTTGTATTTTCAAACAATATTTTGCGGTTCTTTTATGATTAGATAAACTTGATTTTGTTTTAAAAACGGTAAAGCATATTTCACATTTATAATCAGTATTTTCCATTTTGTTTTTTGAACTATTGATATACAATTTATAATTTTATCAATTTATAATTTATATCAATTTATAAATTTTATCAACTTATAAATTTATAAATTTTATCAACTTATAAATTTATAAATTTTATCAATTTATAAATTTATAAATTAAACATATATATACCAAACTAAATATAATTATATGGTTATAAAAATATTATATTTCTTAGATTTTCTTGCTTGATTTTTTAGACTTTCTAAGGGATTTCTTGCTTGATTTCTTAGACTTTCTTACAGATTTCTTACAGATTTCTTAGACTTTCTTACAGATTTCTTAGACTTTCTACTTGATTTCTTAGATTTTCTAACGGATTTCTTGCTTGATTTCTTAGATTTTCTAACGGATTTCTTGCTTGATTTCTTAGATTTTCTTACAGGTTTTCTGTTTGATTTCTTAGATTTTCTTACAGGTTTTCTGTTTGATTTCTTAGATTTTCTTACAGGTTTTCTGCTTGATTTCTTAGATTTTCTTACAGGTTTTCTGCTTGATTTCTTAGATTTTCTTACAGATTTCTTAGACTTACTTACAGGTTTTCTGCTTGATTTCTTAGATTTTCTTACAGGTTTCTTTTTTGATTTCTTAGAAATTGTATCTATCAGAAATTGAGAATAGTTTCTTATAAAGTTTTTAAAACTTTTATGTTTCTTTTCAATCTTGTCAATAGCAATATCAACTAATTTATCTATTGGAATATCTGGATAAGTTAATCTCATATCTGCATACCATATTGCCCATGCAGCGCAAAATCCTCCTGGATCATTTTTTAATTTATCCAATTTATTTTCTTTACGCTGAAATGCTATATTAGGACAAAAATCTAGAGGAGTGATATATTTAAAATTTTCCAAATTTCTACGAAATAATTCTGTTAATACTTCGTCCAAATTTTTAGATTTTAAAGCCATATATTCCCCATGTGGGTCAAATCTCTCGACTGTTTTATTAACTTTATCAAATATTAAAATGTTTGCATGTCGAGCTCTTTTTGTTTTTAAAGTTAGATGACATACTACGAAACGCTTTTCACAATTTTCTATTTCTTTAAATACTGTTTTCGGCACAACAAGTTTTTTTTCAACCTCATTCCATACAAATGCGAATTCTTTTTTTCTTTTTATAAGTTCCGAGTTTTTTACTTGATTTTTAATGATGCATACCTTGTCTTTGTGCTTTTCGCCAAGATATTTTATACATTTATATATTATTTGCGCATTACCAGCAAATTGTGTTTTCTTAACAGGTTTTTGCGTTAGCAAAGTCATATTTTGCAATTTCATTGATATTGGTTCAGTTCTACCAGATTTTTTTCGGTTAGATAAAGATTTAACAGACGCATTTTTATTTTTCAATAATTTAATTCCTATAGCACCTGTTTTACTAACACATCTACCAGTTTCAGGATTAAGTATTTTTTTATTTTCACATTTTGTCATATTCTTTTTTTTATTATAATCAAACATAAAAATATAAAAAATATACCTTACTTTTTATAAAATTGATTTATATTAAAATATATTTTATTAAAATCATATGAATAATTCAAGTATAATAAATGAATATTTAAGTAAATATATAGTAGAATATAACAACCAAAAAATAAACTTATATGAATTATCTAAAATAATAAGTATAGGAGACACCTTCAATTATGCTCCTTTAAATAATAAGATATTAAATATATTTATAAAAAAAGTTCAATCTAATTTGAAAAACACTTCAATAACATTGTCTCTGTATGGTGCGAATAATCAAGTTAGAATTTTTGGAACAAAACTTTGATAAAGAAGAAAATATAAATATAATATATTTATATTATATTTATATTATATTTATATCAAATTGTTTATATCAAATTGTTTATATTAAATTGTTGATATGATAATAATCTTCGTTTGCTTTATACACTAATTCTGTGTTATTTTTGTAACTATTTATATATTTGGATTCTCCAAAATCTATGATTTTCCAATCAGTAAACATATCGTCGTCGTCATCATCATCGTCCAAGTCCGTATTCATTTTACACATTATATTATTCACATGTAAATCGTTATGAATTATACCACAGTAATTATGTAAAACATTTACCATTTCTCTCAAATCCTTTTGTATCTTGATTTTTATCTTAATTCTTTTTAATTCATCTTTTTCTTCATTAATTATTTCTAAAGCTTTTCCTAAAGTTAAATCTAATTTTTCTAAAATAATTCCTTGTCCTAATTTACATTCATAATCATCAATAATTTTAGGAACTAGTTTAGGAGCAAGGTCGTATATATGTTTATGTATTTCAATTTCGTTGCTAGTCTTAAGTTTATCATATTGAAATTTAAGAACATAATCACATTTTCTACCGCAACAAGCTTGATATATTGAACCATATTTACTTTTTTCTCCAATTTTATCAGGTATAATTGTCCAATTATTATTATCATCACATTTTTTTAAAGATAAACAAGTTATATCCATTTATTTTAATTTAATTTTTTTTATAAATTTAAAATCTTATTATTTTTTATAATCAATCTATTTGAAAAATATGTTAATTTATCAATAAAAATATAACTTAAAAATATAAGATATAAAATATAACTTAAAAACATAAAATATAACTTAAAATAAAATAAATAATGATTTATAACTATATTTTATTATCCGTTGATAAAAAGATTGAACTTTTGAAAAAAGAATTAGAAAAAATTCAACATGAAATAGCAATATCCGAACTTATTTATTCTTGTCATGGAGAAGATACATATGAAGATTTATTTAGAGACAATATACCTTTATTACAGGATAAAATGAATGGAATATTGCTAGCTATCAAAAATCTAGAAGATATGACGGATGAAGAATAGATTTTATTAAAAATATTTTAATAAAATAATTAATCTTTCAAAATATCATGGTCATGAATATATTTATTTTTTATTTTATCTTTCATTCTATTTATTATCACAGTCTTATCCTCGATATTTAGATCGTTAACAACATTCCAATTAACTTTAGAAGATTTTGTTTTTACTTCATTCTTTTTCTCTGAATATTTATTTCTTCTCATATTAGCATATCTTGCATGGTGTTCTTTTTTGTCAAAACAAGGATATAAACAATCAATGTAAACACACATTTTAATTTATTTATTTTATATAAATAAAATATTCAATTTAAAAATATTTTCGAATGAATATTGGACATAACTTTATCGTGGTTTTAATTTTTTTATTCATTTTTTCATTATATTTTTTAAATAATGGTTTATAAAAATGTATAGATAACGGTAAATACTTTTTATATATAATTAAATTTTTCATCAACTTATTTTTATATATATTTTATTTCTATAAATAAATATATAACCTTTAGTCTCCATTTTGATGTAAATTTACATCATAACATTTTTTCTTAGTTTGATTTTAAACTAAGAAAAATAATTTATAAAAATCCGGAAACTAGAGGATAATGAGCTTTTATATAAATAGTGCATTAAATCCGCCATGTCCAACAGCCAGTATATATAATCCATATAACTCATGAGGTTTTGCATCTCAATATTTTTCAAATATCATTTATACTTATTTAAATCTTTGGATAGATTTTTAAACTTTTCCACAAAACGGTATTAATAGTTATGCTGATAGTATAAGCGTAGCATATAATATTTTTTTTGGATATTATTCAGCTTCTACATCTTTACAAGTCCTTGATTCCAGTCTTGTACAAACAAATACAAATTCATCTGCAAATACAGGTGTAAAAGTTTATATCAATTATTCTAATACTTAATTTTTTTTTAAATATTTAAAATTTTTTAAACTTTAAATAAATGAATTTAGTAGAAATTGCTGTTATAACTTTTGTATTTATAATTATTTTCTCTGTCGTAATAGGTATTCTTGTTAAAAGACATCACGACAAATCTCATCCAAAACCATCTCCGACTCCTTTACCTCCCAAACCCACTCCCACTCCAACTCCCACACCAACTCCCACACCTACTCCTACCCCTACACCTACAGATTTAACTCCCGAACAAAAAAATGTCTATTCTTATTTAAAAGCTTTATTTCCACAAAGTTTAAATATGAGTAATTTAAAACCGGATGATTTTATAAGATTATATGATAGTCTAAGATGGTATTATTTGCCATTGGTTAGAAAAATAGATAATTCAAGAAAAGGTCCTCTTAAAGGTCCTTTTAAAAATGCACAAACCCAATGGTTTATGGCAGATGGCGCCGATTGTGGTGATTACGCCTCAAAACCAGGTACATTTTTCTGCAGTGTTTTTGGAGGTGCATGTGATAGTTGGGAATTTGGCAAATCCGGTGACGGGGGAAGACCTTATCAATCCATTGCTTTTATCAAGCCTTATGGTATGAGAAATGGAAACCCTTCTAATAGTTATATTGAATGTGTAGCTTTTCCATGTGAAGCCTTGGGAAGAATGTTGCTAAATGCACCAACTTGTTCAACCACTGCACCAACATGGGATGAGTTTCTTAAATCTAATTTTAAAGAAAATTATGAAAATATAAATTCTATTGAAAATTATGATTGCAACAATAAAACAAGTTGTGATGTTCCTGATAAAGATGGTAAATACAACGACCCTGGATGTAAAATAGGTTCAGGAAGTATGATAGATGTATGTTGTTGGGATTATGTTAATAATGTTAAACGAGATGATGTTTGTCCTTTCCCAGCAAAATGTATGGCATCTCAAGATACTCCAGGCGGTAAAGTTTTTGGAAATTATTGCGCAACCCCATGTGGATATCAAAATTGTGATGTAACGACTAATTGTAATTGGAAAATCAACAATCAAGATTGGCAAGAATATTTTAAAAATATGGAAGGTGGACCTGGTGCAGTAACTAAATTAGTTTCTTTTCTACAGAAAAAAGCAGTTCCTTATGTTGATAATAAATTAGCCGAACCAAGGTCAGACAAATCTGTACAAAGCACTATGTTTTACTGGTGCAAAGGTTACGGTAAATTTCTAAATATGGGAAAGACCGGTATCTATTTCTCTTATGTCCATTTTATTTTGACCTGTCCTAAAGTATCGCCATCTGGAGTACCAATGAGATGGTCTTATCCTCAAGTATTGCAAACTGCTACATTAAATGGAGGTAATAGTACAATGATGCAACAATTAGAAGATCTTGTAAGTGGAAAATTAAAGGATACAAGAAAATATCTCGAGGGATATGTTACAACTTTAAAAGGAAGTGCTTATACACCCGAGGATGGTGAAATAGTTGATAATAAAATGTTTTATAAAACAGAAAATGTTAATGGAATGATAAATCCTATGGATGATGATAATTTAATTATGGTTGATAAAATGACTGTTACTAAATATTATGATCCAAATAAAAAGATTCCAAATCCTCAATATAATAAACCTATTAGATTTACTCCATTACAAGCTATATATTTACAACAGGGTATGCACATATACGGAGCCACAGGTTCTTCTGTTGAAAAACCTTATGTTGATATGAATTGCAAAGTTCATAAATGCGGTACTTGGCCTTTTGGTGTATTTTTTGAAGGATCATCCATAGGAGGTTGTGTTTATAAAATGATTAATATGTTAGGATGGAAATCTGGACAATTTACACAAATGCCTACCGGAGCTGGCGGTGTTAAATATTGTAATAGTCCTGAGTATGATTATGAAATAGTTTATATAGCAAGTAAAGATGCAGTTTGTAAAAATGAAATGGTTATGTTAGACCCAACTATAGATTTGGAAAATTATATCAACAATGATTTTATTGATGGTAACAAATTTAACCCAAAACAATTAAATATTAAACCATTTAATGCATCTGAAATGAAATTAACTGAAAGAAATGTACCAGATAACTGGGATAAACCAATGCCTAATTCTATGTGGTATAGTCAGCCTGCAACTCCTATAGAATATAAATCTATATGTCCATATAAAGATAATGTATATAATAAAAAACAAAAATAAAATATTTTAACAAAAATTTTTCTTAATAATTTAATTAAGAAAAATAGAAATTTAAAATTTTTAAAATTTCTATTTTAATAAATGTCAAAATTTAATTTATTTATTCCTTCTTTTGACAATAATACTATTAACATGTCATTCGGATTATCTGGAGTTGATAGTAAAAGTAATCCATTACCTGTAAACAATCTTAATACTTTATGGTTAGAAGCAACAAGAAATTTGCAAAAAGGTGATTTGATGTTATGTAGTGGTGATTTTGTTCAGGCATGTATTTCTTGTTGTTTTGGAAAAGTTACAACATCCAAAACTGGCAAGAAAACATATCAAGCAGATCAAGACACGTTAAATACATTTGCGCAAAAATTTGGAGTTAAAGCGTGTGATCCAAGTTGCCAAGAAAATTTAGAAAATAAAACTAAAATCCCTCCAATTGCTTGTATGGAAGGAAATACTAATCCAAAATGTCAAAAATGTACAATGATTACAGATATAAATTCAATACCAAGCATGTGTTTAACAGGATGTATAAATGAATATACAAATGTGTGCGAAAATACTTCTAAAACTTGTAAATCTAATAATGATTGCGATCAAGGAGTTAATTGTATAAAAAAAATTAATAATTATCCAGCATCTGAAGATGATCTAGATTTATTCGAAGAATTAAAAAATGCTTTAAAAAGAGGAGCGTATATATGTTTTGTAATTGATTCTAATTTTTTTGTAAACATATTTCCTGACACTAAAATACAAACCGATTTTGTTTGTTACCAACTAAACGATATCAATCCTGATAATTTTTTATGGTTTAATATTCCTCCTGGAAGCCAAATGGCTATTCATTCAAAAATATGTACTGTTTTTTATTGGGGAAGTAATAGAGCGTCAACTACTAAATATTTATTTACAATTTTAGGTTCTTTTAATCCTTCATTTCCCAAAAGTTTAACTTTAGAAATTGGAGCATGTATATCCGGTTTATTAATAAATTCTGTCATAAGAAAAATTGCATTATTTTCATACGCATTTATTTCTAATGCAAATGCAAATCATACAGGAGTTGTTGATTTTAAAACTAACAAATCTGATTGGACAACTAAATGGAATTTAATAAAAAATATGTTTCTTTATAATTATCCAGAATTTAATAATGTAAGCAGTTTAGACAGTTTAAAACCCAATACTACGAATGTTAATTTTTGCGGAAAAACATTTTGTGATACAGACTCTACTTCAAAAGACAAATATGTTACATTTACAGAAAAAAATGTTATATTTAATTTAGGAGCAGAAGGTACTGTAGGTGTTGCTCTTCCTGAATTTGGAGTTAAAGGAAATGCGTATTCAAATATATTACCTTGGGGTATGGATGTTATGAGAAATACGATCAATAATGCTTCAAAATATATAAAATTTGGATATTATGGAAATATTCTTGATTGTAATGATTTAACAGGTAATTGTGGTATGTACGAATGGATGATATCCGACTCCATGAAAAATGTTCTTAAAAATCCAAATATCACGACTTATATAATACAAAAACCTGTGAATCTTCCTACTTGTCCTGATGAAAGTATAAAAAATCCAGATGACAAAAATAAATGTCAAATTGAAAATATTTCAGAAATAAATTATCCTTTGGCAAGGAATAGAGGACAAAATAAAAATTTGTATTATAAATTCTATATGAAAAGTGCTTTCCATTGGAAATTTTTAATGACTGATAATACAATTTTTATTTCTACCCAGCATCCAGTTCCATTTTTTTATGCACCAAGTGGATGCACACATGGTTATGATATTACTTTTAAAAATTGTCCAAATATCTTAGAATATTTCAATAACATGTATAATTATATGTGGGATAATAGATCTTATTTTACTAAAGATGAATTAAATAGATTAAAAATAACCGCAGAAGAATTTCCTAAATTAAGCGGTACAGGATGTCAATTGCAAAATAGTTCTCAAAAATGTTGTTCTCTTGGAATTAATAATGTTAAAATTAATTATAGAGATTATGATTGTCATATAAACTATTTACAAAACAAACTGTGTACACCAAATACTGGTGTCAATTGCTCATATTTAAATTCAGATACACAATGTGGTCCAGAATGTGCTGAAATTGATACATGTTTATCTTCTAATCCAAATTGTTGTTATGATTCTGAATCTGCAAAAAAAGGAGATTCTTCTTTACCATGGTGTTTTATGAAAAATAATCCACCTGATACATATTACGAATGTAAAGATTCAAAATGTGTAATTTCTGCGTGCGATAAAGAAGATAAAAATTGTTTTAAAAATGATTCTAATTGTAATAATTCATGTGATAAAAAAAATATAAAACCACAATCTGACGATAATAATCATACTTTATTAATTGCGGGTTCCGTGATTGCTGTTATAATTTTTATTGCCATTTTAGTTTTTATACTATTAAAAATTAATACAAAAAAAATTAATTAAGTTTTATTTTTATATTATTTTTTATATTATAAAATGATAAATATGCATATAGTAATAATATTATTATTATTAATAATAATAGGTTTATTGATATATATAGCTTTCTTTAAAAAAGATCAATGTAAATTAAATGATTCTAATGCAAAGTTGTCGTTAAATTCTTATTCCGAATTAGGATCTTATACAGATTGTACACAATATATATCAAAATCAGGTTGTAATAATTCTAAATTAAACTGTGAATGGGATTCGGATTCAAACTCATGTTCATCCTCTGGTGGAGGTGGAG